>Ga0304728_1000274_pt1 | contig 43144 bp, 38 predicted proteins | sample C_130625_MF_Meta_FD_190476 | JGI IMG/M metagenome (GOLD analysis project Ga0304728, IMG submission 190476) | Freshwater microbial communities from Lake Croche, Canada to study carbon cycling - C_130625_MF_MetaG (v2) (version 2) | ecosystem: Environmental > Aquatic > Freshwater > Lake | place... | reverse complement strand
CACCATTGAAAAAATATGGCTGTGGTTAATATTAATGACAGAAAAACGAATTCTTGTTGCAACTGGTTTGTTTTCATCCAATGGTTGAGGACGATTTTTATTGGTAAACCCAGATAAAATTGCAACCCCAGAAGCTGCTGCGGTATTTTTTATAAAGTTTCTACGATTAGATTGTTTGATATCCATATGGGCCATTTTTTTTTAAATTTAATATAAAATCACTTACCAATACTTTTTTTGTAGATTATACAATACCACTTTATCGGTATGATTTAATTTTTTAGTGCTGTCTTGTAAAAAATGTCTTTTAAATGATTGAATGGCAGCATTAGAGTCCTTAACATTATATCCAATAATTCTAAGTGCCTGTATGGAATTAAAATTTTGTGGAATTGAATCTAACACGGTATCATACCAAAGGCCAAAACCATTGTCTGCCAATGTTTTCCAAGGGAATCTATAATTTGGATCGTTCTTTCTTGTTGGGGCTATGTCTCCATGTCCTATAAAATTAGCAGTAGGAATTGTATAAGTTGATTTTAGTCGAGTCAACAAACTAATTAAACTTTTAATTTGTAAACTATCAAAAGTTTCAAATCCATTATTATCTAATTCAATACCAATAGAAGCAGAATTAATATCAATTAAATTACCCCATTTAGAAACACCTGCATGATAGGCTCGCAAGTAATCGTTTAACATATGGTGTATGGTGCCATCTTTACAAATAACATAGTGTGCACTTACAGCCGATTTAACGGTTGTAAATGTGGCAAGTGTTTGTAAACAAGCATTTTGTGCGGTATGATGAATAATTATAAAACTTGGTTTACGTAAATTAAAATTGGTAGTGCCCACCCAGTATGGCGGTTCTTTAATAGAATCAGTAGTCCATTTTTCTAATGGATTTTCTTTAATAGACAATGCAAGTTTTTTTACTTGTTGTTGGTACTGCTTATTTGAATCTTTGTAAGGATTCCTTGAACAAGCCAAAAATCCAGCAACTACAATTACTAATAAAATAAATCCCTTATGGATAAATTGATTTCTTTTCATCTAACATAATTAAAAAAAAGAAGCCAGCTAACTTAGGTGTTAACTGGCTTCCTATCATAGAATAAATTTATTTAGCATTCCAAGTATTATTAGCACTATTCATATCAGGGAATACATGGTCTGGATCAATAACTACTTTTTGTAATTCTTCGGTTGTATTTAATTTCACTTTCCAAGAAGCATTATTTTGCCATACTTCAACTGGCAAAGTTTTCCTTTCTTTAACACCCGATTTGGTGGTGTATTCGATGATAACTGGCATGGCTAATTGGTCTAAATTGTCAATGGTAATTAGTGCGCCATTTTTAGCGTCACTACCAACATAGTCAACTTTAGAAATGGCTTGGTCTAATTTATAATTCTCTAAGAACATGCCTCTCCAAAACCATGCTAAATCTTCGCCTGCACTGTTTTCGATACTTCTAAAAAAGTCATAAGGAGTTGGATGTTTAAATTTCCAATCACGTATGTATTTTTTAAATGCATAATCAAAACGATCGACACCTAAAATTTGCGTACGTAATAAGGTTAATGCATAACCAGGTTTCATGTATAATTCAGTACCAATATTTCTTTCTTGTAATACATCGGGGGTGTTTAACATTGCTTCAGATGTTGGTCCGAATAGAAATTTTGCATATTGGTGCCAGTCTGTTTTTCTGTCTTTGTATTCTCCATTATTAAAATCATCACCTGCTAAAGTATTAATGAAAGTATTAAAGCCTTCATCCATCCAGCCATATTTGCGTTCGTTGCTTCCTACAATCATAGGAAACCAAGTGTGTCCAAATTCATGATCTGTAACCCCAAATAAACCTTGTGTTTTAGCAGTTGAGCCACAAAACACAATACCAGGATATTCCATTCCACCTACATTACTTGCAACGTTAGAAGCAACAGGGTAAGGGAATTCAAACCAACGCTTGCTATAATTTTCAATACTTCCTTTTGTATATTCTGTTGCACGACCCCAACCTTTTATACCAGCAGACTCAGCAGGATAAACACTTGTAGCCATACATTTTTTTCCAGAAGGCAAATTGATTTTTGAAGCATCCCAAATAAAACTTTTTGAACTTGCCCAAGCAAAATCACGTGCATTACTAATGGCAAATTTCCAAGTACAGGTTGATTTGTTTGGTCTTGAACTAGAATCGGCAACCTCTGCCTCGCTACGAATAATAATAGTAGTATCTGATTTTTTTGCTTGAATAAATCTCTCTAATTGTAAAGGAGTTAGCACTTCTGCTGCATTTAATAATTCACCCGAAGCAACTACTATATGAGAAGCAGGAACAGTAATACTAGCTTCTAAATTTCCATACTCTAAATAAAATTCACTTGCACCTAAATAAGGCAATGTATTCCAACCTTGTACATCGTCAAATACACAAACACGCGGATACCATTGTGCCACTGCATAAATATTTCCAGCTTTAGTTTTTAAAATACCTGTTCTATCAGAACCATACTCAGGTATTACGTAGGAGTAATTAATTTTTACCGTAATAGATCCTGTTTTTGCAGCTAGTGCTTTGTTTAAGCGCAATTGCATACGTGTATCAGTAATTATAAATGGAATAGATTCCGCTGGCTTTCCTGTAACCAATAATTGAACGGAACTTATTTTATAACCACCGCTAAAGGTACTTTTAGCATCTCCATAACGGCTTCTACCTGTTGCAGGCATTTTTGCTTGACCACGAGAACTTAGTTCGTATAAATTTTGGTCTAATTGCAACCAGATATAAGGTAAGTCTTGTGGACTATTATTTTTATAACTAATAGACACTGATCCGGTTACTTCGTTTTTCTCTTCATTTAAAGAAGCAGCAATTTTATAGTCTGCTCGGTTTTGCCAATACGCATTTCCTGGTTCACCACTAGCTGCACGAAATTCGTTTCCTGCACTTGGATAGAACAATGGACCAAACAATAAATGTTGGTCATATTTAGATTTAATTTCTTCTGATTTTGGAATTAATGCTGTTTGAGCATTTAATTGACAAAAACTGGCTACAAAAAAAGCCGTTGAGAATAAGATTTTTTTACACATACATCATTTACTTTTATGGTTCATGAACTTGATGAGGCTAAAATAGTGAAAATCTTGCGTCTCTAATTGAGAAAATTATAAATGGAAATTTTATGTCTTTATTATTAAACCGAAAAGTATTTGGTAATCCTTCAAATGCTGGAAATCTTCTTACAAAAGAAGCAGCTATGACCCTATTTTCAAGTTGGGTATTGAATCCTAAATTACAGGTTCATATGCTGCAAGTGGCACATTTAATGAAAACATGGGCTGCAGAAAAAGAAGGATTAAACGAAACAGAACAATGGAAATGGGAACTTTCAGGCTTATTACACGATGCCGATTGGGATCAATGGCCTGATAAACACTGTATTAAAATAATAGAACATTTAGAATCTTTAAATATTGACACTGAAGTGATGCACGCAATAGCTTCACATGGCCCTAATCATTTTGGAGTTGATCCAGAGAATCAAATGGACAAAATGCTCTTTGCTTTTGATGAACTTTCTGGATTAATTCATGCTTATTCAATTTTAAGACCAGGTGGATACGATGGCATGGATGTTAAAGGCGTTAAAAAACGTTTGAAAGAAAAATCATTTGCCGCCAATGTTTCTCGCGAAGAAATTCAAGATGCCGCCAATAGAGCCGGTTTAGAATTAGACACACTAATTGCATTTATTGTATCAAAACAAAGTGCACACCAATAAATTTAAACCAAAGGTTCTTGCTGACTCAAACAATGAAAACTACCCAGTCCCCAAATAATATCGGTTGAATCAATACCAACAACGGTTCTTGATTTAAAGCATTCACTAATTATTTGTAAGGCCAAATCGTCTTTCTTTGATTGAAAAGTTGGAACGATTACATGGTTATTGCTAATATAAAAATTAGCATAAGATGCTGGAAGACGTTGGTCTTCATATATAATGGCATCAGGCATAGGTAACTCAACCACATTTAATTGTTTGCCATTTAACAAACGCATAGAATGTAATTGCTTTAAATTCGTTTGCAATAAGGCATAGTTATCGTCTTGATGATTGCTTTCAACAACAGTAATTACGGTGTCTTCATTTACAAATCTTATAGTATCATCTATATGACCATCTGTATCATCTCCTACTATACCCTCAGCAACCCATAGTATTTGTTCTGCTCCATAATAATCGTGTAAGTATTTTTCAATACTTGCTTGATTTAAAGTAGGATTTCTATTTTCATTTAATAAGCAACAAGTAGAAGTTAGAATAGTGCCTTTGCCATTGAATTCTACCGATCCTCCTTCCATTACAATGCCAGGATGAAATACCGGTAAATTAAATTCTTTACCAATTAAGGTTGGAATAATATCGTCTAAATCAAAAGGAGGATATTTATTTCCCCAAGCATTATAATTCCAATCGACGATTACTTTTTTTTGTGCTGCTTTGTTATTAATTAAAAATGCAGGACCATGGTCTCTACACCAAGCATCATTGGTAGGATGCATGAAAAAACTTACTTGATTTAAATTAACATTAGCTTTTGATAAATGATTGATAGCTTTCATTTTCATTGCTTCATCTACCACATTAATTCTAACTTTTTCACTCTCTGCCACATACTTTACAAACAAAGCATAATTAGGATAGATGGATTCAATTTTTCCTGGCCAACTAGCTTCTTTATGCGGCCAACTTAACCAAGTTGCTTCATGTGTTTCAAACTCTGCAGGAAATCGATATCCTAAACTAGCTGGTAAAATACCCTTTGTATTATTCAATAACATAATTAAATCAATAGCAGTATACAATAATTAGTCTTCGTCTATAAATCGTTGGGTGATAGGTTGATAAGAATCAATACGTCTATCACGCAGAAAAGGCCAATGTGTTCTATATTTATCGGTAAGTTCTGTATCAATTGGAATAATTGCAATTTCTTCTTGGTCGTGAGAAGCTTTGTACAAAAGGGTTCCAAAAGGATTACTTACAAAAGAACCACCCCAAAATTGCATTGCACCATTCTGTTCTAAACCAACCCTATTAACACTTACCACGTGTACACCATTGGCTACTGCATGACTTTTTTGAATGGTTTGCCAAGCATTGTATTGTTCTGTATTAGTTGCTTCGTTTTGTTCGGTAGACCAACCAATGGCAGTTGGATAAAATAATATTTCAGCACCCATTAATGCCGTAATTCTTGCAGCTTCTGGATACCATTGATCCCAACAAATTAATACGCCAAGGGTTGCAAATTTTGTTTTAAAAACTTTATAACCTAAATCGCCTGGAGTGAAATAAAATTTTTCGTAATAAGCAGGATCGTCTGGAATATGCATCTTACGATACTTACCTAAATAAGATCCGTCTGCATCAATTACTGCAGTGGTATTATGGTATAAACCTTGTGCTCTTTTTTCAAATAAAGAGGCGATAATTACTACATTTAATTCAGCAGCCAAACTACTTAAAATATTTGTGGAAGGTCCTGGTACAGTTTCGGCTAATAAAAAATGATCGTATGATTCTGTATCACAGAAATACAAGGAACCAAACAATTCTTGCAAACAAATAATCTGAGCACCTTTTTGTGCAGCATCTTTAATTTTACTGATTGCTTTATCTAAATTATTTTCTTTAGACGCAGTACAGCTCATTTGAATAAGACCAACAGATACCATAGACATACACTATCAATTATTAAGTTAGAAATCCAATAATTTTTTCTAAATTTTTAAGTAGGATTTTTTATGATATGATCGAAACTACTAATTCCAATCATTTTTTCAGTTATATATCCTTCTCCATATTCCACCCCAATTCTTTTACCCAACATCATTGCACGCGCTTTCACAGATTCAATAAATTGTGGGGTTGAAATATAGGTTTGGGGTTCGTTTAAATCAGGGTTGTAAAATTGTGTAGTATAAGCATGAATAGCAGCCAATTTTTGGTTGATATGTGCTGAAATATCTACTACAAATGAAGGCTGAATAAATCTATCTTGTAGATAGTTAAATACATAAGAATGTCTCCATTCTTTTTGTAATTCGCCATCTTGTAAGGTTTCAATTTTTCTTAATCCAGATAAAAATGCAGCATCAGATATCATTTTTGAACTTCTTCCATGATCTGGATGACGGTCTTCAGGTGCATTGGCTAAAATAATGGTCGGCTGATATTTTCTAATGATTTGAATCAACTTGCGCTGATTGGTTTCGTCGTTTTGAAAAAAGCCATCTGCCATGCCTAAATTTTCTCTAATATCAATTCCTAAAATATCAGCAGCATTTCTAGATTCTACTTTACGGGTTTCAGCAGTGCCTCTAGTACCAAGTTCGCCCCTAGTTAAGTCAACAATACCAACCTTTTTACCTTCCGCAATGGCAGCCAAAAGGGTACCCGCACAACCTAATTCAACATCATCTGGGTGAACGCCAATGGCTAATATATCTAACTTCATGTAGTGATGATTAATGGTACAAAGTTACAGTTCCAACACAATAAAAATCCCGTCTCGAAAAATCGGGACGGGATTTTGAATATTTTATCAAAAAGACTAGTCTTTCTTTGCGTAACGCTTTTTGAATTTATCAATACGTCCTGCCGTATCAACCAACATATTTTTACCAGTATAGAAAGGATGTGAGGTGTTAGAAATCTCCAATTTAATCACTGGATACTCATTACCATCTTCCCATAAAACGGTTTCTTTTGAATTTGCGGTTGAGCGACTTAAAAATTGATCACCATTACTCATGTCTTTAAACACTACAAAACGGTAATTGTCTGGATGGATACCTTGCTTCATGATAGTAGATTTAGGTCGTACGGTTTTTGCCGTACTGTTATTTTTAGGATGGCAAAAGTACAGAAATCCTGAATTTTAACCAAATGAAATTTGAAATTAAGTTATAAAAAGGCAAAATAGCCCCATTTTTAGCTCTTCATATTGATAAATTGCAGTGGTAGGCCAAGGTCGCTGGTCTTTGTTAGTGCAATAACATCTTGTAAATCGTCGATTTTTTTAGCCGTTACACGAATAATATCATCCATTATAGCAGCCTGCACTTTTAACCCGCTTTCTTTAATCAGTTTAACCAGTTTCTTGGCATCGTCTTGTTTTAAACCATTACGAACAGATACTTCTTTTTTTACTGTTTTTCCACTGGGATAAGCATCTTTACTAAAATCAAAGGCACTTGCTTCAATTCCTTGCTTCATAGAACGACTAATCACTACATCAATTACCTGTTTCATTTTCATATCACTGTCTACTTCTAATTGAAGGATATAGTCTTTTTTATTCAGGTCAATTTTAACCATTGAATCTTTAAAGTCAAAGCGTGTACTAATTTCTTTTTTTACGGTATTGATTGCGTTATCTAATACTTGAAGGTCTACTTTGCTAGCGATATCAAAAGAAGGCATAAAATATATTTTTATTAATATAAAAATTGATAAGGTATTGTATTAGTTTTTGTTAGATGTTGTATTTGATTTTAAATACCATCTCTTTGATTGGATAAATAACCAAACTCCAGCTAACGTTAAAATTACAGAAATAATTTGTGCTTGTGTAGGCTGCAACGGGAGGTCTTCGTATTTTGTATTTACGCGAATACGCTCTATTGAAAAACGCTCTACACCATTTAGAATTAAATACAAGCCAAATATCCTTCCGGGAATTTTTATTTTTTTTCTAACCGACCATAAAACAATAAATAAAATGGAACAAACAATTACTTCATACAAAGCTGTTGGATAAACAGGTTGTGCTAATTGATTACAATATTGTCCAACACAACCTGGAATTGCAACACCTTCACCCACAACATTGTGTGGATATTGATAGGCCCAAAGCCAGTCTGGCAGCCAATTAAAAGGCTTTGGATGTAAATTAACAATACCCCAATCCCCATCGCCACTTACTTGACAACCAATTCTTCCAATAGCATAACCTAACATTAATATTGGTGCAAAAGCATCTACTAAATGCACAATTGGCAATTTGATTTTTTTTGAATAAATCATTATTGCTGCGCCAGCACAAATTAAACCGCCATAAAATGTTAATCCACTAAATGATATTAATGCCCCAATTGGGTCTTTAATAAATTCATTCCAATTTTCTAAATTATGAAAGATTTTAGCGCCTAAAAATCCAAAACCTGCAGCGTAAATTACCAAGTCTCCTACCCTGTCTTGCGGCCAAATACGAATAATTCTTTCTTCTGGCTTGGCTAGTTTTTCTTTATTTTTTTCATACCATTTTAATCCTAAAAAGAAAAGACCTAATAAAATTCCAGCAGCAGTATTTCCTTTACTGGAAAGTATAAAAGACTGTGGATCATTTAAGGCATCTTGAATAATAAATGCGCCAATTATTTTATAGCCAAAAATAAATCCTAAAATAAAATTGATAAATAAATCCATCAAAGAAGCGGGTGCACCCATCATTACTTTTTCTTCAGTAAAGTTGAGTAACCCTAATTGTTGTTTTCGTTGAAATTCTAAGGTTAAAGCCCAAGCACTAATAATAAAACAAAGGGCTACAAAAAATCCAAAAGAATTAATCAGTTTAAGTGCAGACAATTCTATTCCAAATAAATCTTTAAATACGTAGTAGAGATTGGGATACATGAACTTATTATTGCAATTTAATAATAAAATATTAGTAGATAATGATACAATGTTAACCAGAAAAACTGATACTAAAAATGATTATACCTTCTAAAAAATAGAAAGGCCCCACTTGCGTGAGGCCCTCATACTTACTAACCCATCTACTTACGAAAATACATTATTTATTAATTGCAATGTTCATTAAATACAGAAATTAAATGTTGTGCAATAACTTGTGCTGGTCGACCCTCAATTTGATGTCTTTCTACTATACTTACCAATTCGCCGTCTTTAAATAGGGCAATTGCTGGTGATGATGGTGGATAAGGCAATAAATGCTTACGAACCTGGTTAATTGCATCAACATCAAAACCTGCAAAAGTTGTAGTTAAACGATCTGGCAAATTAGTGGCATTTTGTACTGCCATTAGTACACCTGGTCTGCAAGTGCCTGCTGCACAGCCACATACAGAATTAATAACTACTAATGTGGTGCCTGTTTTGGCTAATGTATCGGTAACATCTTCTGAAGTTAATAGCTCATCAAAACCTCCGTCTACTAATTCTGCCTTCATTGGTAACACTATTTCTGCTGGATACATATTTTTTACTTTTTATTAGAATACAAATTTAAGACAATTCATCATTAAAATTTTTCAAATAATTCGTCATATTGATAAAAAACTATCATTCTTCCTCTTTGAAACAATTATTTAACATAATCGTTTAGCTACCAAATACAAGTTTATAGCATTCAATGATTGGCTCTAACTAATTTTAAACTATTTTGTATCTCTAAAACACTAGGAATAACAGATTTTTAACTGAGTACCAATAAATTATGAGAGTTATCTTATTTTCAATCTTATTTCTTTTTTCTACATCTATTCAAGCGCAAAAGGCTAATAAACAATCCTTATTGTGGAAAATATCGGGCAATTCATTAAAAGAGCCTTCTTATATATTTGGAACCTTTCATTTAATGTGTAAAGACCAGTTTACAATAAGTGATACCCTAAAAGCAACGATACTCAACACAACACAGTTTTATGGCGAGCTAGATATGGACGACCCTACCATGCAGCAGCAAATGATGCAATTAATTGCTATGCCTAATAGAACTTTAGAATCTTATATGACAGCTGAAAAATTTAGGGTTTGCGATAGTGTATATAAAACAATTACAGGAATGAGTTTAAAATCATTTAATCAGTTCAAGCCTTTTATGAGTTTAAGCTTTCTTACTATTAAAACAGTTCCTTGTAGCAATTTTGTTCAACCAGAAACCGAGTTAATGAATCTAGCAAAAGCAAATAAAAAGGAAATTTTAGGATTAGAAACTGTTGCAGAGCAATTAAATGCCATTGATATGGAACCAATCGATTCTCAGGTGGTTGCTTTACAAAAAATGGTATTGCATTTTGATAGTACAAAAGCAACTATGAAAGAAATGATGGATATGTATCAAAAAAAGGATCCAGAAATATTGTTTCAATACATTCAAAAAAAAGGTACAAATGGCTTATCAGAAAAAGCATTATTAGTAGATCGAAATATAAAGTGGGTACCTAAAATGAAATCAATCATGCAAGAAAAATCTAGTTTTTTTGCTGTTGGTGCAGGACATTTAGGTGGTAAAACAGGGGTGCTTGCTTTGTTACGTAAATTAGGATATCGCGTGGAACCAATTCAATATTAAAAAGTTGCTATTGAATTTAGATTTAATAAAGAAATGGGATGCTCTTTATAAATACCCCCTGTGCATTTTTTAAAATAAGCACTAATATTTATCAGGTAAATAAAATAGGCTGACTCAAAAGTTTGAATCAGCCTATTTTATTTTTTAAAGATGATAAATCTACTATCTTAAATAACCTAAAATTTTCAACATACTTGCAGAAGTTTGTTCTTTTGAATATACCCAGTCAATTAACTTACCCGATTTATCATATTCTACAATTACATGTTTAGGAGAAGGAACCATACAATGCTTAATACCACCGTATCCACTAATGGCATCTTGATAAGCACCTGTATGAAAGAATCCAACATACAAAGGTTCTTTGTTTTGCTCTTCCTCTTTTTTATTAGAAGTTTCTAATTTTGGTAAAAACACTTCATTAATATGTTCTTCGGAATCGTAGTAGTCGTGGCTATCACAAGTGATGCCACCTAGTACGACTCGATGGTATTCATTATCCCATTTATTAATTGGCAGCATCAAGAACTTTTCTCCTATGCCCCAGGTGTCCGGTAAAGTAGTGATGAACGACGAATCAATCATATACCAGCACTCACGATCGTTTTGAATTTTTTGGCCCAATACACTGTATATATGTGCCATGCTCTCTCCTACTGTGAAACTACCAAACTCTGTATAAATATTTGGCATAGGTACTTTTGCCTTGTTACATGCTTTTTTAATATTGCCTACAATTTCATTAATCATAAATTGGTAGTCGTATTCGAAGCCCAAAGAATGTTTAATAGGAAATCCACCACCAATATTTATTGAATCTAACTCCGGACAAATTTTCTTTAATTGGCAATAGAGGTTAATAATTTTATTTAACTCCGACCAATAATAAATATCATCCTTCACACCTTTATTTAAGAAGATATGGAGCATTTTTAACTGAAACTTATCTTCAAATCCTTCTATTTCATCAACATAAAATTCTAGAATGTCTTTTGCTCTAATACCTAGTCTAGAGGTGTAAAATGGAAAATTTGGTTCTTCTTCCGCTGCAACTCTAATACCTAAACGGAATGGTTGTTTAACTGATTTTCTATAGGCTTGCAATTCTTCTTTATTATCCAAGATGGGAATCACATTCTTAAACCCATTATTGATCATTTTAGCAATACGAGTGGTATAGTTTTTTTGCTTGTAACCATTACAAATTATGTATACATCTTTATTAATCTTGCGTCGCTCATATAAACGATTTACAATATCAATGTCATAAGCATATGAGGTTTCTAAATGTATACCGTGTTTTAAAGCTTCTTCTACTATAAAAGAAAAATGAGAACTTTTAGTACAGTAACAATAAAAATACTGCCCTTCGTATTTGTGCTTTTTAAAAGCATTTGCAAATAAGCTTTTAGCCTTATTAATTTGCATACCAATTTTAGGTAGGTAAGTTAATTTTAAAGGTGTTCCGTGCTTATTAATTAAGGAGATAAGGTCTAGTCCGTTGAATTCTAAATAACCATCATCATTTTGATCAAACCCTTCTTGTGGAAAATGGAAGGTCTGGTTCACAAGCGAAGTGTAGCTGTTATTCATTATTAGTATTACGTATTATACGGTGAGCAAACAAATTTTTGCAACGCAAAAGTAATAGTTTACACGCTTGATTGCATAAAAAAAACCGGAAAGGTTTAGACTTCCGGTTTTATATGGTATTCTAGATAGCATTCTATTTTACAGAATCAACCAATGCTTTGAAAGCAACAGGTTCATTCATAGCTAAATCGGCCAAAACCTTACGGTTAAGATCAATTCCTTTTACACTCAATTTATTAATAAACTGACTATAGGTTAATCCTTCTTGTCTTACGGCAGCGTTAATACGGGCAATCCATAATTGACGGTATTCACGTTTTTTTAGTTTACGACCTACATAACTGTATGTTAAACCTTTTTCAACGATATTTTTGGCAACGGTATAAACGTTTTTACGTTTACCATAGAACCCTTTAGCTTGATCAAGAATTTTTTTTCTTCTAGCCCTAGATGCTACTGCATTTTTTGAACGTGGCATAGTATTAATTTTTTACGTAAACGATTATAAAATACGCGTTTACTGATTTTTAAAATGATGGTGGATGTTTTAAATAAACGCGTAGTTTATCCTTTCAAACGTAATAAACGAAGTACAAAATCTTTGTTTGGTGCACTCACCATACCTTTTTTGCTCATTGCTCTTTTACGCTTTTTTGATTTTTTTGTTAAGATGTGACGTTTGAAAGCTTTCTGGAAAGTGATTTCTCCAGTACCAGTCACCTTAAAGCGCTTTTTTGCGCTAGAATTGGTTTTTACCTTTGGCATGTTAAATAATCTAATTAAGATTACACCCTGCTGGCGGTTTCGAACAGACGAAACACTTGTAAGGCCTTACGGGAAATATCCGATTTTTTCGGATGGCAAAGGTAAGGGTTTGTAAACATAAATCAATAGGCAAATTGGTATATGATAAAAATAATTTCTACAAAAATAATAAGCAAATAATAGAGTCTAAACAATTGAAATTCAATTTTTTAGACTTCTATAAACTAAAAAACAGCAACTTTTATGTTGCTGTTTCCTAAAAACAAAATTACCTTTTATCCTTTCTTCTTTCCTGTTTTTGGTGTGAATATGGCAAACATTCGCTTTCCTTCTAACTTAGGCATACTCTCTAAAGTACCTGCTTCTGCTAGTCTTTCGGCAAATTTCAACAATAATAATTGGCCACGATCCTGAAACATAATGGCACGTCCTTTGAACTGTACATATGCTTTTACTTTATTTCCATCCTTTAAGAAATTCTCAGCATGTTTTGCCTTGAAATTAAAGTCATGGTCGTCAGTACCTGGTGTAAAACGAATTTCTTTTACTTCACTTTGCTTGGAATTGGCTTTCATTTCCTTTTCCTTCTTCTTCTTCTCGTATAAGAATTTCTTATAGTCAATTACTTTACAAACTGGGGGATCTGCTGTTGGAGATATCTCCACAAGGTCTAATTCTTGTTCTTGCGCAATTTTTAAAGCGTCTGCAGTTGGGTAAACTCCTACTGTAACATTATCGCCTACTAAACGAACTTGTAATACACGAATTCTTTCGTTAATGCGATGTTCAGGCTCCGGTTGCCTGTTAAACCTGGGGTTAAATCTTCCTCCGCCTCTTGGTGGTAATGCCATTAAAACTTGTTTTGTGAATAATTATTTATTGTTAAAGATATAAATAAAGCTGACTATTCCGGTGATTTACGATTATCTATTTCATCAACCACTAATTCTATGAACGAATCAACCAATTGTACACCCATGTCTCCTTTACCTTGACGACGAACAGCTAATTGGTTTTCAGCCACTTCTTTTTCGCCTATTACTAGCATGTAAGGTACGCGCATCAATTCTGTATCACGGATTTTTTTTCCAATCTTTTCATTTCTATCGTCTATTTCTACCCTTACACCCGCTTTGCGCAATTTTGCTTTAACTGCTATAGCATAGTCTTGAAACTTTTCACTAATTGGTAAAATCTTTACCTGCAAAGGGGCTAACCATACTGGAAACTTACCAGCATAATGCTCTAAAAGGAATCCAATAAATCTTTCGTGCGTACCTAATGGTGCTCTATGAATGATTAATGGTGTTTCAGGTGCATTGTCTTTGTTGGTGAATTCTAATTTAAATCGACGCCCTTGTGCAAAATCAACTTGATTGGTTGCCAAAGTAAATTCTCTACCAATAGCACTCCAAATTTGCACATCAATTTTTGGTCCATAGAATGCGCCTTCATCGGGTACTTCTACATAAGGGGTTCCTGATTCTTTTAATACTTGACGAACCATTTCTTCGGTTTCTAACCATAATTCAGGTTCATCTATGTATTTTTTACCCAATTTTGCCGGATCGTGTAAGCTTAAACGCATCACGTATTTGTCAATCCCAAAAATCTCGAAATATTTAAGATACATATCATTCACCGCCCTAAATTCTTGCGCAAATTGCTCTTTACTACAATAGATGTGCGCATCATTCATGTGTAAACAACGTACACGCATTAATCCAAATAATTCGCCACTTTGCTCGTAACGATAACAAGTGCCATATTCGGCTAAACGCAATGGCATTTCTTTGTAACTGCGTAATTCTGCCGAAAATATTTTGTGGTGGTGCGGACAATTCATTGCCTTTAAATAGTACTTAGTGCCATCCATTTCCATGGGTGGATACATACTTTCTTGGTAATAAGGCAAGTGTCCGCTAGTAATATATAAACTCTCCTTGGCTATATGTGGGGTAACCACTCTTTTATAACCTGCTTCTTCTTCGGTTTCTTTGGCTAATCTTTCTAATTCTTCAATAATAATGGTTCCATTAGGCATCCACAAGGGCAAACCTGGTCCTATATCATCATCCATGGTAAAAATGCCTAACTCTTTACCTAATTTACGGTGGTCGCGTTTTTTAGCTTCTTCCAACATTAATAGATAGGCGTCTAATTCATTTTTATTAGGAAATGTAATACCGTAAACACGGGTTAACATTTTGTTCTTTTCATCTCCTTTCCAATATGCGCCAGAAATGCTAGTTAGTTTGATCGCTTTAATTACGCCTGTACCCGGAATATGTGGTCCTCTACACAAATCGGTAAATTGACCTTGTGTATAAAAACTAATTTCACCATCCTGTAAACCTTGTAATAAATCTAGTTTGTATTCGTCGCCTTTATCTTCAAAATATTTAATTGCATCAGGCTTTGAAATGGTTTGACGGATATATGGATTGTTCTGTTTAACCAATTCCACCATTTTAACTTCAATCTGACGAAGGTCTTCGTCACTCATTTGACGTCCACCCAAATCCATATCGTAATAAAAACCTCTTTCTAAAGCTGGTCCTACCCAAAACTTAACACCTGGAAATAATGATTCAACAGCTTCTGCCATTAAATGCGCCGATGAATGCCAAAATGTATTTTTACCTTCTGCATCATCCCATGTTAATAATTGTAAAGAGGCATCTACCGTTATTGCACGAGATGCATCCCATACTTGGCCATTTACTTTGGCAGCCAATACTTTTCTGGCTAACCCTTCACTAATTGATTTGGCGATGTCTAAAGAAGAAATTCCTTCTTGGTATTCTCTAGTTGCGCCATCTGGAAAACGAATCTGTATCATGTATTTATATCGAATCTTAATGTGATAAGGGTAACAAAAATACAAAATTGAAGTCAGACTTTCCCTTAGAAAGAATTAATTATAATGAAAACCTTAACGGTTCTTTAGTAAGTTAACGTAGATTGCTGCTGTAGTTTTGCGCCATGAGATTGAATTTTACCCTTCTTTTTCTTTTATTGTTAGCTTTCACTGCCCAATCCCAAAAACTTACGGGAATTTGGAGGGGATATTTTAGTTCGTCAAACGGAGTCTACCGCGAAGGGATTAAAGAAGAGATGTATAAATACGAAATTCAAATTGAACAACAACAAAACAATGCGGTTAAAGGGGTTACTTATTCCTACAAAACAACCATCTTTTATGGCAAAGCAACTATTCAGGGGATTTATTCGCCGAATACTAAATCCATCATTTTAAAGGAAACAGGTTTGGTGGAACTTGAAATTGGCGACAAAAGTCAGCCTTGTTTAATGACCTGTTATTTAGATTATTCGAAAATCGGCAAACTCGAAGTATTACAAGGAACGTTTATTTCTACCAATGTAAAAGACAAAGGAGATTGTGGTGCTGGTAAAGTTTATTTAGAAAGAGTTCCTGTATCTGATTTTAAATTAGAAGATTTTTTAACTAAAAAGAAAACAACAGATTCTACTAAAAATAATTTTAAAACACCACTCAAACAAAATAGTGCCGTTACTAACGCTTCTAAAATACGACCAGGTGCAGAAGCTAATTTAATACCTAAAATGTCAATAGGAATTTTAAAGGATTTGAGTATGGAGAAAAACAATATTCCAGCTCCTAAAATTATAGAAATTGATACAGTTGTTACCCCTGTTTTAAAGCCTAAAATTAATAATAAAATACAGCTTCCTAAAGTATTAGTAGAGAGAGAGAATCATTTGGTTCGATCGATTCAAACAGCTGAAGAAAATATACAAATTGAGTTATTTGATAATGGCACCATTGACCATGATTCTATTTCTGTTTTTGACAATAACAAACAGGTAATAAAAAATGGCGAATTGAGTTATAAGCCTATCAAACTAAAAATAAAATTTACTCTAGAAGACAACAAACACGAACTAATTATGGTAGCAGAAAATTTGGGAGAGATACCACCAAATACTGCTTTAATGGTTATTACTGCAGGCAAACAACGCTACGAAGTGTTTTTAACTTCTACCGAAGAAAAAAATGCAAAAGTTGTTATTGAATATCTACCAAAAAAATAATTAAAATTTTACGTTCCAAGTCACTGACGGAATAATTGGAAACAGTGATACTTGTTTTGCAACTACCGATAAATTACCTGTTGCCGCGCTCCCCTCTTGATCGAAATATATGAAATAAGGATTCTTTCTACTATAAATATTGTATACACTGAACACCCAGTTAGTAGTGGTTTTAGTGTTTGATTTATGCTTTGGTGTATAAGTAGCGGCAAAATCTAATCGGTGGTAGTCTGCCATTCTGTAAGCGTTGATACGACTATATTCTTGCGTAAGTGTTCCATTGATAAAATAGAATCTTTCAGGAATGGAAATAGCGCTTCCTGTTCCATAAACAAATACTGACGATAATCGCCATTTATTATTCAATTCGTAATTGGTTACAAATGATAAATCATGTCGGCGATCATTTCTACTTGGATATTTATTGCCATTATTTAAATCTTTAAATTGTCGCCAAGTGTAACTTAATGTATAACCAATCCAACCGGTTAATCTTCCCTTTACTTTATTAATAAAAAATTCAGAACCATAACTCCAACCCTTTCCAAATACAAACTCTTCTTCTGGATCTTTTAGTGAAGGTGTATATCCTTCTTTGTATTCAATTTGATTTTCCATTGTTTTATAGTAGAGTTCAACCGAAGTTTCAAACATACCATCTTTAAAATTTCTAAAATAGCCCGATGCATACTGCCAACTTTTTTGTGGTTTTACACGAAGGGTACTAGGCACCCATAGATCTGTTGGAAGTGTAGTTCCTGCATTGGTTACTAAATGGATATACTGTAAATTGTTAGTAATAGCCGCTTTAAAGGAGCTCTGTTCATTCAATTCATATCTAAGTGTTGCACGTGGTTCGAATCCTCCATAGGTTTGAACAGTTTTACCTTTTGCATATACAGTGCTATCAATTTTATTACCATTAATATCACGGATGTAATTTGTATATGAACCAACTTGTTGAAATGCGCTATATCTAATTCCTAGATTTAGTTTGATTTTTTTATTGAATTCCCAATCATCTTGTAAATAAACAGCATATTCATTTGCTTGCTTTTTGTTTGCATTTTGTGGAGCGAATACAACACTATCTTGGTTTGCAGTAAAAAGATTCGGCAAAAAAGTATGAAACGTATACTGCGCACCAAACTTAATTTTATGTTCGGGTGAAGCATAATAATCAATATCAGTTTTGGCATTTAAATCGCGAATCCCTGATGATAATTTTATATTAAAGTCTCTTTGTTTACCATTAAGTTCAAATTTATAGTCATTGTAAACTAAAGTTGTGTTAGCAAATAATTTCTTATTAAAAATATGGTTCCATCTTAGAGTTGCAGTGGAATTTCCCCAAGGAATTTCGGTATTAAAATTGCGTTTGGCATTATTGAAATTGAATTTATCTCGTCCAAAATAACCACTTAAATAAAAGTGGTCTTTTTCGGAAATTTGATAATTCATTTTTGCATTTAAATCATAGAAATAATAACCAGAACCATAATAGTCACTTGTTTTTTTAATGAATGGTTTAGCCAGCGCATCTGCATAAGTTCTTCGAGCAGAAATCATATAAGAAGCTTTGTTCTTTTTCAAGGGGCCTTGTATAGAAAATCTTGAAGCAATTAAGCCAACACCAATATCTACTTGTGTTTTATTGGTATTACCTTCTTTCATAGCAACATCCACTACCGAAGACAACCTGCCCCCATATTGGGCGGGCATGCCACCTTTTATGAGCGTTACATTTTTTATAGCATCACTATTAAAAATACTAAAGAAACCAAATAAATGTCCAGTATTGTACACTACAGCATCATCCAATAAAATTAAATTTTGGTCTGGGCCACCTCCTCTTACATAAAATCCAGCATTGCCTTCTCCTGCATTACGAATACCTGGTAATAATTGTAGTGTTTTTAAAATATCTACTTCACCTAAAAAGGCCGGAATTGCTTTGGCTGTATTGACATTCAATTCAAACTTACCCATTTGGGCAGTTTTGATATTATTGTCTCTTTTTTTTGCAACAACAGTAACATTATTAATTAAGGCAGAATTTGAAACTAGGTTGAAATCTATTTGGCGGTTATTATTTAAGTCTAAAACCAATAATTTAGGTTGATAACCTATGAAGGAACACAAAAATTCATACTTACCATTTGTTAATGTAATAGAATAAAAGCCATATTGATTGCTAACAATGCCTTTGCGTTCTTTGGGAACAGATAGGTTGGCACCAATTAAAGTTTCACCTGTTAAACTGTCTTTGATATAACCGTTGATGGTAAATTTCTCTTGGGCATTTGAGCATATAGTAAAACAGATAAAAACTATAATTATTAGATACCTTTTATTCATACTTATTAAACACTTAGAATGTAACAATGTTCTTTAAACAAAATAATTATTGTAATCTGTTAAAACTGAGGGTATCGCTAATTTCAGCACAAGGCGTTTTTAGTTTTGGCGAATAGGGATTTTTTCCATCGGCTATTTGACTAATCCAATAAGCCCCTTGATCGTCGAAAGAACTCGAACAGTAATAATGATACAAAACAATTTGATCATATTGAACCGTTCTAATTAAATCATATAATTGGTCACTAACCATTTGAAAAGACCTTCTTTTTGACAATAAATTGTTTTCGCCTAATAAGCCTAGTAATTCTGCAGAAATTCCTTCGGTAAAGGTTCTTGCTGTGTTTATTAAATTTGAATCGCCTTTTAATTGATTCAATTGCAAACTATCTGATACCAATATCATTAATCGGGCATTTTGTGCAATCCCACTATCTTTTTCAGCAATAAACTGGTCTTTTAAATTGAAATAGGCAAGTAATAAGGTATTAAATGACTCATTAAAAGCATTTGAATTGGTTGTTTTTGATAAAGCCACTTGTTTTTTACCCAATTCTACCTGATTTTTTTCGTTTTGAAAACTACATGAGAGTAGTAAAAGAACCATAAAACAAGCCAAAAACTGTTTCATAACTAAAAATTTATGTTACAAAATTAAAGCAAATTGCATTGGGAGCATATTGCAATTACCTTTGCATCCTTAAATACTTGTTAAGAGATGCTGATAGGATTACAAAATGTAACATTTGAGTTTGGTGCTAGGGTGATTGTTGAAGATGCAACATGGCATATTCAACCCGGTGACCGTATTGGTTTAATTGGTTATAACGGAACTGGTAAATCAACATTATTAAAGGTTTTAGTGGGTGAATACATTCCCTCTAAAGGAACTGTTGAAAAAAGTAAAGAAACAACCATTGGCTATTTACACCAAGATTTATTGAGTTTCGACACTAGTGAAAACATTACTGAAGTTGCTTTAAGTGCATTTGAAAGAGTTCGTCAACTTGAAAAAGAAATAGAAACCCTTGGTATTGAATTAGAAAATGATTCAGAAAATGAAACAATTCTAATAAAATATACCGATGCCTTACAAGAATTAGATGTATTAGATGGATATAATATTCACCACAAAGCAGAAGAGGTTTTACACGGACTAGGATTTAGCAATGAAGATTTAGTTAGGCCATATAAAGAGTTTAGTGGAGGATGGCGTATGAGGGTATTGTTGGCAAAAATGATTTTACAACAACCCGATGTTTTGTTAATGGATGAACCAACGAATCACTTAGACCTTCCTTCTATTGAATGGCTTGAAAAATACTTGTTACATTACAAAGGCAGTGTAGTAATTGTAAGCCACGATAAGTTTTTCTTAAATAGAATGGTCAATAAAATTGTTGAAGTATATCAACAGCAATTACATATTTACACTGGCGACTACGAATTTTATGAGCAAGAGAAAATGATTCGAATTGATATGCAACAAAAAGCATTCGAGAATCAGCAAGATTATATTCGTCAACAAGAGCGATTTATTGAAAGATTTAAAGCAAAAGCTAGTAAAGCGGCGCAAGCACAGAGTGTACAAAAACGCTTAGATAAAATTGATAAAATTGAGGACGTTCAATTAGAAAGACCCGATTTAAGAATCAATTTTCAATTAGACAAAGTGCCAGGCAGAACCTTGGTGTCTTTAAAAAATGTAAGCAAACATTTTGGTAAAATTAATATTGTTGACTGTACCAACGCAGAAATTGATAGAGGCGATAAAATTGCCTTGATTGGCGCCAATGGTAAAGGTAAGTCAACCGTATTGCGTATGGTTGCAGGCACAGAAGAATTCACTGGAGAGCGAGTTTGGGGGCATAATGTAGAAGAAAGTTTCTATGCCCAACACCAACTAGAGGCTTTAACCATGACACATACTATCATGGAAGAAATGCAAAACAGTGGCAGCAAAAAAAGTGATGCAGAATTACGTAGTTTAATGGGTGCCTTTCTTTTTGGAGGAGACGATATTGATAAAAAAATACGGGTGTTAAGTGGTGGAGAAAAAGCAAGGGTTGCCCTAGCTAAAACAATTGTAAGTAAGGCGAACTTTTTAATACTAGATGAACCTACCAACCACTTAGATATGCACTCGGTTGAGTTATTGGCTGAAGCATTAAATAAGTACGAAGGCAGTTATATTTTGGTTAGTCACGATAGGTATTTTATTTCTAAAACTGCCAATAAAATTTGGGAGATTGTAGACAATCAAATTAAGAATTTAAAGGAACCTATCAAGAGTGGATAGAATGGAATGAGCGTATGGCGAAAATTGGTGCTGAAAATGCCAAGAATGAAAAACCTGAGCAAAAAGCTTCACAACCAATACCCGCAACTGTTGCAAAACAAGTTGAAAAAAATCCTATCAACAAAGACCAACAAAAAGAATTACAACAATTACAAAAGCAATTGCAACAATTAGAAAGCAATTTAAACAAAGCAAAAACAGAAAAACTTCGAATTGAAGCCGCAATGGGTGATCCTAATAATTATTCCGATAAATCTAAATTTGTACAACTAGAACTAGACTATAAAAAAACACAGGCTGAATGGAACAGTTTGAATCAAGATTACGAACAAACTTTCGAAAAAATAATGGAATTGGAAACACGTGCTTGATAATAATAATAGTTGAATTTATAGTATCTTTCAAATAGATTAATTAATTATGGAAACAAAACAACCAATTGTTGGAATAGTAATGGGAAGCGATAGTGACCTATCTATAATGCAAGACGCAGCTGAAATTTTAAAGCATTTTGACATTCCTTTTGAGTTGACCGTAGTTTCTGCACATCGTACACCTGCTCGTATGGTGGAATACGCAAACAAAGCTATTAGCCGTGGATTAAAAGTAATTATTGCAGGCGCAGGTGGTGCTGCACATTTACCAGGAATGATTGCCGCCGTTACTACTTTACCAGTGATTGGTGTTCCAATTAAATCCACTAATTCTATTGATGGATGGGATTCTGTGCTTTCCATTTTACAAATGCCCAATGGTGTGCCAGTAGCAACAGTAGCATTAAATGCTGCTAAAAATGCTGGAATTCTAGCCGCTCAAATTTTAGGAATTAGCAATGATACAATTGCAAATGCGTTGGTTGATTATAAAAATGAAATGGATAATGCGGTAACTTCAAAAATTAAATTACTACAAAAGGATTGGCCTAACCAGTTTGATAAATAGTTATTCCTTTATGGTTAAAATGCTAAACTGCATTTCTAAGGTATTTGAAGCACGATAAATTAGGTTGATAAAATCTTTACCGTGTAAGGCATAAAAGTCTCCAATATTTGCTACCCTTTCTTGTAAACTATTGTTAGGATATAATGCCAACTTTAAATTAGATACTTGTCTTTTTGCTACTTGAAACTTTTCTTTTTCTGCTCTAAGTAATTTCTTTTGAAGCGTGAGTATTTTTTTGGTTGATTGAATTTCTAGAGCGGTTACATGGTCGTTCAAGCTTTTATCAACTGAATTTGCTTTTTCTTTTAACGATTCAAACAATAACTTACAATTAGCCAGTTCATTTGCAAGGTCTAATTTGGCTGAAGAATCTCTTTTTACAATTGTATTTAATAATGCTTCTGCTGATTGAAATAAATCTGGTTCGGTGAAACCTAGTTGTTTCATTTTATTAAACTGCGTTTGGGTTAAACACAAAAATGAATTACGCAAAATCAATACTGGATAAGGAATTCCGCATTGGTTAAATAGATTTTTTAATTCTAACCAATACGCTAATTCACCGCCACCACCAATAAAAGCAATATTAGGCAATACCGTTTCTTGGAATCCACCACGTAAGATTACATTCGCACTAAATCGATCAGGAAAATTATATAGTTCATTTAAAATTTCTGATTCAGTGAATTGTAAATTTAATGATTGAATGGTATATAGTCCATTCACTAACTCAATTCTTTCGCGATGATTATCTAGTAAATAAAATAAATTAATCATCCTGCCAGAAGCCTGTACTTTATAGTGCAGTTTTAAAGCACTGATTGTTTCTGCAATGATAGCATGTGAGAAATTTTCAACTAATTCTTTTTTTACAACTGATTGATATGCCGACTTCAGTTTAGCATTATCTGGAATTAACACAACCAATCCATATTCAGCAAACAAATGATTTACCAATTCGAGTGTGGCTTGTTGAATAGTTTTTCCTACAGTATATACTTGCTTAAATACCTTCACCAATTCTTGTCCTGAACTATGTATGGCTATTTGTCCTTCAATGGCAGTAATTAATTGTAAAAAAGCTTTGTCAACTTTCATTCTACCAACCGCACCAGTTTGATTGGTATTCCAAACAAGATCTTGACCACCTAAATTAATTTGACCCAATTCATCTAAATCGGCGTCTTCACTGCCCATATAATAAACAGGTACAAAATTGTATTCAGGCATTTTATCCTGAAGCATTGCTGCTAATTTAATAGTGTGTAGAATTTTGTAAATAAAATACAAAGGGCCTGTAAATATATTGGGCTGATGTGCTGTTGTAACTGTAAAACAAGTAGGCTTTAAAAGTGATTCAAAATTAGCTTTTGTTTTGTTTGAAATATCAACTCCAGCGTATTGTTCCGTTAATACCTCGACTAATAATTTTCTAGGTGTATCAAATGATTTTCTTGATTCAATAGCAGATTGAATACCTGATAAATCAGGTGTATGTGCATAAAATGGACGCAGTGTTGGGGACTGAGAAATATAATCGGCCACCAGCGTTGAAAAATAACCAGTGTGCTCGTATGGCAAATTATAATTGTCAAAATCCATCATAGATAGTAAAAATACAACTTAGTAGAAACTAATGTTCAGAACCATTCAAAACTAATTAATTGAATCGATTAGGATTAAAAGGTTCAATATTCATTAATAATGGCGTTTCGTTAATAATTTGGGTAACTAATTTACCCGTACCTGCTCCCAAACTCAAGCCCAACATAGAATGCCCAGTTGCAAGCACCACATTCTTCCACTTATTAGACCGTCCAATATAAGGCAAGCCATCAGCAGAACAAGGTCTATATCCCCACCAAACTTTGTCTATGCTAGGAACTGGAATATCAAACTCTGGATAAAATTGCTTAACTGCACCTAATAAACCTTCTACCCTAGCCAAACGTGGCGGTGTTTTGGTAGAAGTGATTTCCATTGTGCCACCAAAACGAATTTTATTGCCATCCATTGGCGTTAAAGCAACCCTTCCTTCAATCAATACAGATGGATAGTTAATCTTGTGTGGAGAATCTTCGAGCGTTACTGAATAGCCTCTTCCGGGCATTAATGGTATTTTAATTTCCATCAATGCAGCTAATTCTCTAGACCATGAACCAGACGCAATGACAACTGTATTGGCATCAATAACAGATTTGTTTGTTTTTACTTTTGTAATATTTGCTTCAATATTTTCGAATCCTATTACCATTTCATTTGTATGAAATTTTACGCCAACATTATTTAAATGTGCTAATAATTGCTCCATTAATTTGTTGGGATACAAATGTGCATCACATTTAAAATGTATTGCTCCTAGTGCATTGATTGTTGTTTGCGGCTCAAGTGCTTGTAATTCTTCGAATGATAATAATGCTGTATCATTTAAACCAATTTGATGCGCTTTTTTTACCGTATGTTCTGCGTGTTCGGCACCCGTTGGTGTTTGAAATATTTCTAATAACCCTTTGTGTTCATAGGCAAAATTAAACTGGGGTAATTTTGTTAATGCTTCATATAATGACTGACTATAAATAGCAATATCACGTAATGGAATCGCAGCACGTTCTACTTTTTCGGCTGTTGCAGATTTAATAAATTTTAATCCCCAATCAATCAAACTCATGTCTAGCCTAGGTTGTACATAAAATGGACTTTTAGAATTGAGCATCCATTTTAATCCTTGCTTTACAATACCAGGCGTTGCTAATGGAATAAAATGACTCGGACAAACATACCCTGCATTTCCATAAGAGCAATTATTTAGTAAATCTGATTGGTCAATGATGGTTACTTCGTAGCCAGACTCTTGTAAATAATAAGCACTACATAGTCCTATAATACCACCTCCTATAATTACTACTTTCATACTTAAGTTTTATAATCACTAAAATCCTAAATCACTTGAAAACCATATGCATAAGGGTCATCTAATGGATCAATGGTTATATGGTTGTGTCCATAAATTTTAGCCCATCCTTCAACACTTGGTCTGATAGATGGTTTTCCATCTACGGTTGTTTCTTCTTCAATTCTACCAATAAATACAGATCCAATAATACTTTCGTGAACAAATAAATCACCAGATTTTAATTTTCCCTTTGCATACCATTGCGCCATTCTTGCCGATGTGCCCGTTCCACATGGAGAACGATCAATTGCTTTATCGCCATAGAATACAGCATTACGTGCAGTTGATTTTTGATCTAATACTTTGCCTGTCCATAAAATATGAGAGCAGCCATTAATGGTTGAATTCTCGGGGTGAACAAAAGTATATTTTTGGTTGATATCGTTGCGTAAGTCTCTTGAAAATGCAATTAGTTCACTGGCTGAAAATTGCTCTAGTCCAGGGAAGTTTTTTTGTGGATCAACAATCGCATAAAAATTCCCACCATAAGCAACATCAATTTGCAAATCGCCTAATCCATTGCAATGAGCAGTAATATTTTCAGCAGCTAAATAGGCCGGAACATTAGTAAGTTTTACAGAAACCACTTTATTTTCTACTTGCTTATATTCAATCATTACCAAGCCTGCAGGGGCTTCCATGCGAACGATACCTGGAATTTTAGGTGTAATTAATCCTTCTTGAATAGCAATGGTAATAGTGCCAATAGTTCCGTGCCCACACATTGGTAAGCATCCACTTGTTTCAATAAATAATACGGCCACATCGTTTAAAGGATCGTGAGGTGGATATAAAATACTGCCACTCATCATATCGTGTCCTCGAGGTTCAAACATTAAACCTTTTCTTATCCAATCGAATTCTCTTAAAAAATGTTGTCGTTTTTCACTCATATTGGCGCCTTCCAATACAGGTCCACCTTTTGCAACAACTCTTACCGGATTACCGCAAGTATGTGCATCAATACAATAAAAATGATGACCCGCTTTATTTAATGGATCTATAATTTCAACAGAAATAGGTGCATTACTCATGGGCTAAAAATTGCAAGTTGAAAGAATTATCTTTTCCATTCACCATCTACCAATCTTAAAATTTGTAAAGGGTTTTCATCTTTCAGTGCATTTGGCAAAAGGCTTGAAGGACAATTCTGGAAACAAACCGGACGAACCCAACGTTTTACTGCATTAATACCTACTGCGGTAAATCTGCTATCGGTACATGCAGGAAAAGGTCCTCCATGAACCATACTCGCACAAACTTCCACACCCGTTGGAACACCATTAAACAATACCCTTCCAGCAATTTGTGGCGCCATTTGAACTATTGTTGCATGGTTTTCAAAATCAATAGAAGTACCCATTAGTGTGGTAGTTAATTGACCTTTTAGTGTTTCCCAAATAGATATTAATTCTGATTCATTTTTGCAAACAACCAAAATGGCATAAGGTCCAAATACTTCTTCGTGCAATAATGGATTGGCTAAAAATACTTCTCCTGCAACACTTGCAAATAAAGGCTGTGCAGTAGTATCGGATGGAATATTATTGGTATGAATGGATACACCTTCTTGTTCAATTGCTTTGGCTGATTTTAATTGATACGCTTTTAAAATTCCAGCATGTAACATTTTTGAAGGTGCTACTAAAGCCAATTCTGTAGCAAGTGTAGTGGCGAAACTATCTAATGATGTTGATGCTATTCCTAACAATATACCAGGATTGGTACAAAATTGACCAACACCTAAAGTAATAGAACCTGCATATTGTTTGGCTATATTTTCTGCGTTTGTTTCTAATGCATTGGGTAATAAAAGCACTGGATTGGTGCTACCCATTTCAGAAAAAACAGGAATTGGATTTGGTCTAGCAGCAGCATAATCATACAATGCTTTTCCGCCAGAAAATGAACCTGTAAAACCAACAGCGGCAGTTGCAGGATGTTGCACTAAGGCCTTACCTGTTTCAAATGAATCGGCTGTTACATGTTGAAAAACAGCAGTTGGCATTTTGCAAAATTCAATGGCTTTTGCAATTGCAGTTGCCATTAAAGTAGAGGTTTGAATATGAGCTGGGTGTGCTTTTACTACTACTGAACAACCTGCGGCTAAAGCACTTGCGGTATCTCCACCTGCCGTTGAGTAGGCGTATGGAAAATTACTTGCACCAAAAACAATTACAGGCCCTATACCAATTAACATTTTACGAATATCTGGTTTGGGTGGAGTTTTATCTGGGATAGCGGTATCAATACTAGCTTCTACCCAAGTTCCTTCACGCAACATTTGAGCAAACATGCGCAATTGCATAGTTGTTCTACCTCTTTCGCCCAATAATCTTGGTGTTGGAAGATTTGTTTCTGCTTGGGTAATATTAATTAAATCGTCTCCTAGTGTTTCAATTTCAAAAGCTATTCGATCCAAGAAATTTGCTTTCTCTGCATCTGGTATTTGTTGGTATTGTGTAAATGCAAGTTTTGCTGCTTGCATAACAGTATCTGTATTTGAAAACGAAACAATATTTTGCATGATTATACGGTTAAGTGTAAGTATTCTGGTAAAATAGGTCGAGTAGCAATTCCTGTATCAATCACTTGTAAAATGCGCATTCTTTCTTCGCCAACAAGTGTAAGCCTTGGTGCACGAACAGCTTCAGACCCAATACCAGCTTGTTGTTCAGCCAATTTAATGTATTGAACTAATTTAGCATGAATATCTAATTCTAGTAAGGGCATAAACCATCTATTGATGCTTAACGCTTCCGCAATATGTCCTGCTTTTACTAATCTATAAATAGCCACTGTTTCTCTTGGAAAAGCACAAACCAAACCGGCAACCCAGCCATCTGCACCTAAAACCAATTCTTCCATGGCAAGTGTATCTACTCCACAAAGAATTTTAAATCGATCTCCAAATCGATTAATTAAACGCGTGACATTTGTGGTATCCCTAGTTGATTCTTTAATGGCTTGAATATTGGCGCATGCTGCTAGTTCTTCAAACATTTCAATAGTCACATCAATTTTATAATCAACAGGATTATTGTAAATCATGATGGGTAAATCTGTTGATGCTGCAATCGTTTTAAAATAAGTTACCGTTTCACGATGGTCTGATTTGTAACGCATTGGTGGCAACAACATCAATCCTGTTGCACCCCAAGATTTTGCATTGGCTGCAAGCGCTAATGCATCTTTGGTTGCACCTTCCGCTATATTTAAAATAACTGGAATTTTTCCTGCAAGTTTTGAAACGGCAAATTTAATTAAGGTTTCTTTTTCATCCATGGTAAGCACACTTGCTTCACCTAAACTTCCGCCTAAAATAATACCATTAACACCTGCTGCTACTTGCTCATTCAAATTGTGTTCAAATAAGGGTAAATCTAATTCATCATCAGTAGTAAACTTAGTTGTTAGTGCGGGAAAAACGCCTTTCCATTGAATTGACATAGTTTTCATTTTATGTGTGTAATATTCATTTTAATATTAATTAGCCAACTACTTCACCTTCTAAATCATAGTCGTAAGCTTTGGTTATTTTAACCATTACAAACTCACCAATTTGTAATTTTTTTGTTGCATGTACCACTACTTCATTATCTACTTCTACACTATCAAATTCTGTTCTACCTAAATATCGTCCGGCTTCTTTTTTATCAATTAGTACTTTTAATATTCGGCCGATTTTTTCTTGATTTTTTTCTAAACTAATTTCTTGTTGCACTTCCATGATAGATTCTGCACGAGCTTGCTTTTCTTCGTCAGATATAGAATCTACTAAATTGTAAGCGGTAGTATTTTCTTCGTGGCTATAACTAAATATACCAACTCTATCAAAGCGATGCTCTTTTAAAAATCCTTTCAATTCTTCTACATCATCTTCCGTTTCACCAGGAAATCCTGCAATTAATGTAGTGCGAATACAAATGCCTGGTACTTTTTCGCGAATAGTTTTAATTAAATCTCCCATTTCTTCACGCGTAATATTTCTATGCATTGCTTCTAGCATATTATTACTTGCGTGTTGTAATGGCATATCTAAATACTTGCAAATATTATCGCGCTCACGCATAACATCTAATATTTCCATTGGAAATTTACTAGGATAAGCATAGTGTAAACGAATCCATTCTAATCCTTTAACATCTGCTAGTGCGTGTAATAATTTTGGTAATTCACGTTGCTTATAAATATCCAAGCCATAATAGGTTAACTCTTGGGCAATTAACATAATTTCTTTAACGCCTTTTTTTACTAATCCTTCTGCTTCGGCTACCAATACTTCAATTGGTTTACTAACGTGTTTACCACGCATTAAAGGAATGGCACAAAATGAACATGTTCTATTACATCCTTCACTAATTTTTAAATAAGCATAATGAGAGGGTGTGCTTAATAATCTTTCTCCTAATAATTCTGTTTTGTAATCGGCATCAAATTGCTTTAACATTAAAGGCAATTCCAAAGTACCAAACCAGGCATCCACTTCTGGCATTTCATTTTCTAAGTCTGCACGATACCTTTCACTCAAACAACCTGTTACATATACCTTGTCTAATTTACCGCGTTTTTTTAATTCTAATTGGTCTAAAATGGTATTCACACTCTCCTCTTTGGCCTTATCTATAAAACCACAAGTATTAACTACCACTATATTATGGTCTAGTTTTTTGTTTTCGTGAACTACAGCAATATCATTAGCCAATAATTGACCACTCAGCACTTCACTATCTACTAGATTCTTACTACAGCCTAGTGTAATGATATTTACTTTGTCTTTTTTGAGTGTTTTTGATTTCATACGAATAGTAAAAATACAAATAAGAAGGCGATTAACCGCTATTTAGCCTCAAAAGCAGTTCTGGTTAAAGTAAATAAACATAATGACTTGCCATCAAGTAGGTATTCTCCCGTAAGATTGAATCCAGTCTTCTTTAAAACAGCCATAGAAGCATGATTTTCTGGATCAGTAATGGCAAATAATTCTTGGTGTACTGTTCTACTAAAAAAAACCTTTGCCCCATGCAATACCAATTCCGTTGCCATTCCTAAACCCCAATATTCGGGCATAAGTGCATAACCTATATGATAATTAGCCTCTCCATTTAAATATAAAATTGAAAAAGACCCAACAAACACCCCTGTAGATTTATTCACTACACACATTCTGCCGTATGGAAATCCAGGTACGTATAAATTGAAATTTTCTTTTAAAAAAGCATCACTTGCTTCTCTTGATTTGATGGGTCGAATAAATTGTACGACTGCTGCATTGCTATTGAAATTGAAAAAATCAGAAGCATCTGTTTGGGCAAACTGCCTTACCAATAATCTTTCCGTTTCAAATGGATCCATACAATAGGTTGATTTTTAGGATGGATTTATTTGTGAATTTCACTTGAAAAATGAAAAACAATATCAGGATTATTATTGATTTCGGTATTTAAAAACCATTCACTTTGAGCTAAATAAACAGGATTAGCATCTTTGTCTTCTGCTGAATTCTGTTGTTTGTAACGTAAAAAATCTGCTAATTTTTCTGGACTTTTACTGGTTAACCAACAAGCTTTGTAAAACGGTAAAGTTCTAAACTCACAAGCAGCACCATATTCTTGCAGTAATCGATATTGAATTACTTCGAACTGTAATTCTCCAACACAACCAATGATCTTTTTATTTCCACCAAATTGTGTAAACAATTGTGCTACCCCTTCATCTGTTAACTGGCTAATTCCCTTTTCCATCTGTTTGGTTTTCATAGGATCTTTGTTAACCAATTCCTTAAAAATTTCAGGAGAAAAAGTTGGAATCCCTACAAAATAAAAATCTTCTCCTTCTGTAAGTGTATCTCCAATTTTAAAATTACCTGTATCAAACAAGCCCACTACATCACCAGCAAATGCATCTTCAATAACATCCTTGCTTCGAGCCATAAAAGAATAGGGATTACTAAATCGCATATCCTTGTCTAAACGAACATGGTGAAAATATTTATTACGCTCGAACTTTCCACTACAAACACGCATAAAAGCAATCCTATCGCGGTGTTTAGGGTCTAGGTTGGCATGTATTTTAAAAATAAATCCACTAAACTTATCTTCTTCTGCAGCTATAGTTCTTGTAGAAGTCTCTCTGCTTTTAGGAATAGGTGCAATTTGTATAAATGCATCTAACATTTCCTTTACACCAAAATTATTTACCGCACTACCAAAAAAAACAGGAGCAATTTTTCCTTCTAAATAATCTGAAGCATTTAATTGTCCATAAACGCCATCAATCAATTCTACATCTTCTCTTAATTGTGCAGCGTCTCTTTCTCCAACTTTTGCATCTAATAAGGTATCCGATAAATTACTAATAGAATAAACATCTTCGTCATCGTCTTCAGCTTTTGTGCTCGCAGTAAATAATCGTAAGTTTTTATCGTGCAAATTGTATACCCCTTTAAATTCCTTACCACTATTAATTGGCCAAGTCATTGGATGTAGAGAAATTTTTAATTCATTTTCTATTTCTTCTAATAAGTCGAATCGGTTTTTACCGTCTCTATCCATTTTATTAATGAATACAATTACTGGTGTATCGCGCATTCTACAAACTTCCATTAACCGTCGAGTTTGTGCTTCTACTCCATTTACACTATCAATCACCAAAATAACACTGTCAACTGCAGTTAAGGTACGATAGGTATCTTCAGCGAAATCTTTGTGACCTGGTGTATCTAATAAATTGATAGAAATTCCTTTGTATTCAAATGTCATTACAGATGTTGCAACTGAAATTCCACGTTGTCTTTCAATTTCCATGAAATCGCTGGTAGCATGCTTTTTAATTTTATTGCTCTTAACTGCTCCAGCCACTTGAATAGCACCACCAAACAACAAAAACTTCTCAGTAAGTGTCGTTTTACCAGCATCAGGGTGTGATATGATGGCAAAAGTTTTTCGCCTACTTATTTCTTTCTCGTATTTCATGAATGATCCAATTGCTTTTCTAACTGCAAAGGTAAGGTTTGAGTTTTGTTTTAATGAGGCATTTTATATATATATAATTTACTATATGTATTGTGTAAATAATTATTATAAGTCAACGATTAATTTATTGAATAAGAGATTTGAAAAAAAATCAAATTATTATATTGAACGTTAATATTTGGTTACAGAAATGTAGATTTTGATTAAAGCAATGATTGTTTGCTATGTTTATGCTTTAAACAGAAAATCATATGAAATATATTATACTATTTACTTTTATTTATCTAGGAATTCAAAGCAGTTATGCACAAGGCTTAAAAAATTTAATTAAAAAAGCAACATCCTTAGACAGTAATATTCAGCAAGTAACAAAGGGAACTAATTTATTACAACAAAATGATATTGCTGCTGGTTTAAAAGAAGCCTTGCAAATTGGAACAGAAAAAAGCGTTAAAAACTTATCGAACATAGATGGCTTCTTTGGAAATGCTGCCTTAAAAATATTAATGCCGCCTGAAGCAGAAAAAATAGAAACTTCATTAAGAAAAATTGGTTTAAACAAACAAGTAGATGAAGCCATATTATCTATGAATAGGGCTGCAGAAGATGCCTGTAAATCAGCTAGTCCTGTATTTATTGATGCAATTAAACATATATCATTCGACGATGCTATAGGTATACTAAAAGGTAATGATGACGCTGCTACTTCTTACCTAAAAAATAAAACGAGTATTGAATTAACCAATCAGTTCAAACCAACGATTGAAGGATCTTTACAAAAGGTTGGTGCTACTAAAAACTGGAACACCTTGGTTACCCAGTATAATCGATTTGCACTTAAAAAAATCAATCCAGATTTAACTGCCTATGTTACAGAAAGAGCCCTAATGGGTATTTTTTCTCAAATAGCATTAGAAGAAAAAAATATTAGAAAAGATCCTTTGGCTAGATCTTCAGAACTGTTGAAAAAAGTGTTTGGGACTAGCAAGTAGTAATTTAAAGAACATTAACCACTCCCTCTAACTTATTGGTTTTTTGAACAATACTTCTAATTTGAATATCTAATTCATTTGCACTTTGAATAAGGTGCTCTAAAATATCTTGATTAGCAATTGTTTTATTGTTGTTTAACACTTCAATTACACCCAAAATATTGGCCAATGGCCTACGTATTTCATGTGATTGTATAAAAGCAATATCTCTTAATGTTGCATTTTGTTGCTTTAGTTTTTCTTGTACTAAAACATCATCAGTTACATTTCTTGCTGTTCCTATTAATTGTATTACTTTTTGTGTAGAGGATTTTCTTACTATGGCATGTGTTTCTATAAATCTAACCAACCCTTTAAAAGTAACAATCCTAAAAATAATAGTTACCATTCCTTTTTTGCCTGTTGTGAGATCAGAGACAACTCTAAATACCATTGATTTGTCATCTGGATGAATTTGTTTTTTCCAAATTTGAAAAGGTGAATCATTGGCATTTCTATTAAATCCAAAAATTTCAAACATAGTTGCATCCCAAATAACTTGTTTATTGCTTAAATTAATTTCCCAAATACCAATTTTTGCAGAATCAGTAGCAAGTGTAAGTCGTTGCAATAATTCATCTTGGTTATTTTGTAAGTTCTTTTTATTGGTAATATCATTACCAATACACATAAACCCTAAATAATTACCATCATCATCGTATAATGGATTACAATTAATTTCTAAACAGAATAATTGCCCGTTTTTATTGGTACTATTTATTTCTTCTTTAAATGATGTTTTTGTAAGAATATGATCCTGAAACTTTTTATGAATACTTGGTATATTGTTATTTTCTTGAATAGTGAATCCCATTTTTTTTCCAATTAATTCTGTTTCACTATATCCCGTAATGGTAGTAACTGCTTGATTAATCCAAATGATATTTTCATTTGTATCAGTAATAATAACAGGATTATTAGTTGTTTCAGCAATTAATGATAAACGCTTTATTTCTAATTTACTTTTAGATAATTCAGATTGATTAGTGATTTGTGCTGTAATATCAAAAATAGACCCATCTATGTAAGCTTCATCGTTTTTATCATTTACAAATTGCCCTCTTTCACAAACCCATTTTATTTGTCCATCTTTATGTTTTATTCTATACGAAATTTCATAAGGTTCCGAAGAGTTAATTGCTTTTGAAATAGATGTTTTCACAAGGGCTAAGTCTTCTTCTACAATTAAACGTTCGTAACCATTTGTTCTATTTAATAAAAAATGTGCAGTTGTATAACCGGTTAGTTTAAAAATTTCATTACTTATAAAAACAATTGATTTAGAAGTATTATTAAGTCTTCTAAATATGGTTCCTGGTATATTTTTAATTAATGAAATATATTGTGTGTGATTCAAATTAAATGAAGATTCAACATTGTTTTTGTTATACTCATCAATACTTTGTTGATATCGTTCTTTATTTGTAATATCAAATCCAACACAAACAAATGCATAAGGTTGATTGTGCTCGTTCAATAAACATTTAATTTCCCATTGCGTCCAATTATAATCATTGTTTTCAATGGCTTTTCTTACTGTAATTCCAACTGCTTGAGTTGGATCTTTTATGCAAAATTTTGCAGCTTCATTGCAAAAGTTAACATCCTTATTAAAAACAGTTGTACTAAAATGATTACCTATAAGCTTTTCTGAAACGAACGTGAAATTTTCTTGAAATAAATTATTTACATAAAGATATGCCCCGCTCAAATCTGTAATAACTACAGAAAAGATGCGCGAATACAATAGTTGTTGCGGAAGTAGTTTGTCTACTTGCAATGTATTCATTAGGGGTAATGTTTTAGATTTAATAGAATGTATTTAATATATTTTAAAAAATGCACAAGCAAATACTATTGTACAATTATTAAAAAAACATAAAAAAAAACTTCTAATCCATCTAAAGTAGTTCTTATCACTTGTTTTTTACATTTATCGCTCAAATATTTATATAAAATACAAACTTGTTTGTATAAAAAAAGGGCTAGTTAAGCCCTTTTTTAAAGTATCAATAAAAACATTTAAAACGCTTAAATATCTATCGCTTCTCCATAAGCCATGGCTGTTGCTTCTTTTAATGCTTCGCTCATTGTTGGATGCGGATGAACTGCATTTAAAATTTCGTGTGCAGTGGTTTCTAACTTTCTTGCAACAACTGCTTCTGCAATAATTTCTGTAACATTACTACCAATCATATGGCATCCTAAAAACTCACCATATTTTGCATCATAAATAACTTTTACAAATCCTTCGGTAGCACCTGATGCACTTGCTTTTCCACTAGCCATAAAAGGAAACTTACCAATCTTTAATTCATAGCCTGCTTCTTTAGCAGCTTTTTCTGTCATACCTACACTAGCTATTTCTGGTGTGCAATAAGTACAACCGGGTATATTACCATAATCCATTGCTTCTGGTAAATGTTGTATTTTCTTTTCGTTGTATCCAATAAATTCTGCTGTGTTAATTCCTTCTTTACTTGCAACGTGCGCAAGAGCCTGCCCCGGAGAACAATCACCAATTGCATAAAAACCAAGTACAGAAGTTTGATTGTATTTATCTACAACTATTCTTCCTTTTTCGGTTTTAATACCTAATTCTTCTAATCCAATATTTTCAATATTAGAAACTACACCAACTGCGCTTAATACAATATCTGCTTCTAATATAATATCACCGTTTTGTGTTTTTACTTTTGCTTTAACACCATTGCCACTAGTATCAACAGATTCTACAGAAGCATTGGTCATTATATCAATACCTTGTTTTTTATATTGCTTCTCTAATTCTTTAGAAATGTCTTCGTCTTCTACAGGAACTATTCTTGGTAAAAATTCAACAATAGTAACTTTAGTACCCATACTATTGTAGAAATAAGCAAATTCAACACCAATTGCGCCACTACCAACTACAATCATTGATTTTGGTTGCGTTGGCAATACCATTGCTTCGCGATAGGCAACAATTTTTTTACCATCAATTGGTAAATTAGGTAATTGTTTTGCACGTCCACCAGTTGCAATAATAATATGCTTTCCTTCTACTATTTGTTTAGAACCATCAGCAGCAGTGACTTCTATTTGACCTTTGGCTTTTAATTTACCAAAACCCATTATTACATCAATTTTATTTTTTTTCATTAAAAACTGAACGCCTTTACTCATTTTATCTGCTACACCCCTACTTCTTTTTATCACACCAGAAAAATCGTGTTGAATATTATCTGCAGAAATACCATAGGCGTTGCTATGTTTTACATACTCATATACCTGCGCACTTTTTAATAAAGCTTTTGTTGGAATACAACCCCAATTTAAGCATACACCACCTAAACTTTCCTTTTCAATGATGGCAACTTTAAAGCCTAATTGAGATGCACGAATTGCTGCAGGATATCCTCCAGGTCCACTTCCTAAAACGATAACATCGTATGCCATAACTGGTTTATTATTGGTTGATAATTAATAACAATAAGACTTTTCAAATGTTTGAGCTGTCTAAAATGGATGCAAAAATACTTGCAAATGGTCAAACTAAAAAAGAGAGTTGGTGAAATTTATTCAAAAACTACTCAAACATGATACGAATGGTTTGATAAAACCACTTGTTTTCCATGGCCGCTCTACCCTGTTGCATTTGTTCATTAAATACTTGCAATCCAAATAAACCAGCCATATTGCCATTTCTAAGCGCTAATTCTAAATAACCTGCCGAATTAAACCAAGCCAATTTTTCGGTACCTGGAACATCAGTGTAATTCATACTAATTTCTTCAAAGGCTTCATTACGTCTAAAAAATATCTTGAACTTCCTTGAATTCTTATTGATTTCAAACTCCTCTTTGGTAATATTGATGATTACGTTTTCGAAACTATCTATAAACAGAATCTGACCTTCCATCCAATTGGGCCCAATGGTAGGACGCAATGGATATCTTTCAACAATTGGCTTAGGCGTTGCTCCTTTAAACTTAATTGACTTGTCTGTACTATTAATAACAATACTCTCGGCAATTAACTGTGTTAATTCTAACAAAGTATTCTGGCCTTTTACAGGAATGGCCATAATCTCTTTGGGTATTTCACCAGTGATCATGGTAAGAATGCCATTATCCGGACAAATGATTACTTGTTGTTTATATCGGGCAACTAAAAATTGCTTGGGAGTAGTTTCGTATAAATTGATTAAAACTAAATGAAAACTTCCTGAAGGATAATATTTAAAGGCATTTCCACAAATGTAAGCAGCTTGCGGAAAATTGGTTTGCGACAAATAATGTGTGATATCATTAATTACAAAACTCGAATCTATAGATAGGAATTGTCCTTTAATGGCACCAACGAGATAATCTCTTTGACCAATATCAGTTGTCAGCGTTAAAATGGGCATTATAATATAACAAACGAAGAAACAAATTATTTATTTCACCAATTGCCCGTTTTTAAAGAAAAATTTATTGACTAATTTATCGGCTAATGAAGGGAAGAAACGATTTAAAAACACGGTTCTTTTGCCAGTAAAAGTCAATACTAAGGTTCTTTTCTTTTTTTCTATGGCTTTAATGATGTGAAGAGCACATTCATTCGACGACATCATTTCGGCCTCATCCATTGGAGATTCTCCCTGAGATTTACCAAATTTATTCAAAGCAGCATTTCTAATATTAGAGGTTGTAAAACCTGGGCATACCCACATTACATTCGTTCCTGAGTTTAAAAGTTCGGTTCTTAATGACTCTAACCAACCGTTTACTGCAAATTTAGATGCAGAATAACCAGAACGTCCGGGTAATCCACGATATCCTGCTATAGATGAAACTCCAACAATTGTACCATTATTATTTAAAACATGTGGTAATGCAAATTTGGTACAATACACCGTTCCCCAAAAATTGATGTCCATTACTTTACGAATTGTATCTAATTCTACATCAACAACCAATGATCGCATAGAAACACCTGCATTATTAATTAAAATATCAATTGTTCCAAAAGATTTAATCACTGCATCTATGAATTGTTTGCATTCTTGTTCTTTACTAACGTCGGCAGTGTGAATTAATAAAGGCTTACCAGAATAAGTTGATTGTAATTGGTACAATTTATCGTAATTCCTTCCGCAGGTGGCTACTTTAGCTCCTAATTGAATAAAATTGTCTACTAATGCTTTACCAATTCCTTCAGATCCTCCGGTAATTACAACAACTTTGTTTAAAAAAATTGACATATTTATATGTGTATAAGTTGCAAAAGTAAGGACTAAAAAAATTATTATACTATATTACTGTGGGTAACTACTATTAAAATAGTTAATTAAAAATTTGGCTGTCTTTGAAAATCTCCTATTTTTGCACTCCCAAAGACGAAAGGAGAAAGCTTAAAAGCATCAAACATCGTTCGATTCGGTAGCTCAGTTGGTAGAGCAATACACTTTTAATGTATGGGTCCTGGGTCCGAGTCCCAGCCGGATCACTTTTAAAACCGTTCAGCTTTAAGTTTGAACGGTTTTTTTATGCAATTGTCTAAAGAAATTTCTCAAATAGCTGAAAACTTTCATTAATTAAGTATTCAGCTTCAATTATGGAAAAAGGTTAGTCCCGGCAGATATCCCGGCATTTAACAGACACTCCAACTAAAAACCTTATTTTCAATTATGGATAAACAAATCACGTTGTCTGATTTAGCAAAAATGCTGAATCTCTCTACTTCTACCATTAGTAGGTGTTTGCGCAATGCGCCTGATGTTAATCCAATAACAAAAAAAAAGGTATTAGAACTTGCCAATGAATTAAACTATGAACCAAATAAACTAGCACTATCCCTATTAAACAAACAAACAAATATTATTGGAGTGATAGTTGCTAACCTCGATTATGTATTAGCAACGATGGTAAAAGGTATTGATGAAGTGGCATTAGAAGCTGGCTACACTGTAATGGTATGTCAGAGCAATGAAAGTTATGGCAGAGAATTAGTAAATACCAGTAGACTTTTAGATAGTTTGGTGGATGGGTTTATTGTATCTGTATCTAGTGAAACAAAAATGTATGATCACTTAAAAAGAATACAAACTAAAAATAAGCCATTGGTTTTATTCGATCGATTAGCTGCAGGTTTAATTGCACCAAAAGTAAGGCTCGATAATATTGCAGGTGGCAGATTAGCTACACAACATTTAATTGATCAAGGGTATAAAAAAATTGCTGTGTTAGCAGGTCAAGAAAATTTAGATATCAGCAATAAAAGATTAGATGGGTATTTAGAAACTTTAAAGAAAAATAAAATAAAATTCGACAAAGATTTAATTGTTCATTGCGATTTTAATCAAGACTATGCATATGTAGCAACCAAAGAATTGTTGAGTATGAAAAAGAAACCAGATGCCATATTTACTATCACCGATCGAATGGCAATTGGCGCGATGTTAGCCATAAAAGAAAAAGGTCTTTCAATGCCAGATGATATTGGATTGATTGGATTCAATAATGAACCAATTACCAAATTGGTTACCCCATCAATTTCAAGTATAGAACAACCTGCATTTGAACTAGGAAAAGTGGCAGCAAAACTATTGATTGAAGTAATGAATAATGAGGCAGATTTAAGCAATAGAGAAATCGTTCTAGAACCTAAGATATTTGTTAGGGATTCGAGCAATAGGAGGCGAATTTAATTTTTTAAATATCTTTAAATTGAAATATTCTAGCATATGAAAAAAATAATAATAACATTTTTAATTGCATTCCAAACAATAGCATCTATCGGGCAAGTCAAGAAGCCTAATATCATTGTTATACTATCCGATGATCATACCCAACAAGCTATTAGTGCTTATGGTAGTCGTTTAATGCAAACACCCAATATTGATAGAATTGCCAATGAAGGGGCATTGTTTAATAATAGCTTTGTTACTAATTCAATATGTGCACCAAGCAGAGCCGTTTTCTTAACAGGTAAATACAGCCATTTAAATGGCTTAAGAGATAATTCTCCAAAAAGAAACTTTAATGGTAGCCAACAACAAGTGCAAAAATTATTACATGATCAACAATACCAAACCGCTTGGATAGGAAAATGGCACCTACAATCGTATCCACAAGGTTTTGATTTTTGGAAAGTATTACCAGAACAAGGAAATTACTACCAACCAGATTTTGTTACCATGAATCACGATACAGTAAGAACCACTGGTTATGTAACAAATGTAATAAGCGACTTCTCAATTGATTGGTTAAATAAACGCGATACTAGTAATCCCTTCTTTTTGGTTATAGGAGAAAAAGCTACACATAGAAACTGGATGCCTGCTATAGAAGACCTGGGATCTTTCGATAATCAAACATTTCCAATGCCCGATAATTTTTGGGATGACTACACCAATAGAATTGCTGCTTCACTGCAAGACATGACGGTTAATAAAACCATGGTTATAAAAGACGATTTAAAAATTGGTGCAGATTATAATTTGAAAGGAATGTTTGGTCGTTTGACTACTTCAGAAAAACAAGCTTATGAAAAATATTATGCTTCAATTGCAAAAGAATATGCACAAATAAAAAATGACAGTATTTCACTTATTAAATGGAAATACCAACGCTATTTAAAAGACTATTTGTCAACTGCCAAATCTTTGGATAGAAATATAGGACGTATTTTACATTATTTAGATTCTACCAAATTAGATAAAAACACCCTTGTCATTTACACTTCAGATCAAGGTTTTTATATGGGTGAGCATGGTTGGTTCGACAAAAGATTTATGTACGAAGAAAGTTTAAGAACCCCATTGGTAATGCGATATCCAGGAGTAATTAAACCAGGCACAAAAATCAATGAAATGATTGTAAACATTGACTTAGCACCAACCTTATTAGGTTTTACAAACACCTCAATCCCTAATGATATACAAGGAAAAGACATCCATACTTTATTTGAGAAAAGTCCATTAATTAAACCTTGGCGTAAATCAATTTATTATCATTACTATGAATACCCACAGCCACACCAAGTTGCACCACATTTTGGCGTAAGAACCGAAAAATATAAACTCATTCGATTCTATGGTCCACACAACAACTGGGAACTATTCGACTTAACAAACGATAAAACTGAAATGCATAATTTAATATCGAATAAAAAATATCAATCAATTGTTCTTCAACTAAAAAAAGAATTGAAAGATTTAATTATTCAATTTAAAGACACCGAAGCATTAACTATTTTAGAAAGCCAACAGTAATTTTTAATAATTATCTGTCAGCGCAAAAACAGGTTTTCGATACATCCAATTGCCACCTGTGAAATCTGGAAACTCCACTGTTTGACAACCTAAATCAATTGATTTTTCGCTTAATGGAGAAATGGCACTCCAAGTAGCAGCGTCATATACATCTAATGGTGTTGGCGTTTTATGTTTTATACTTTCTACTAATGCATGGATTACAAAAAAGTCCATGCCACCATGACCTGCACCAGCGGTTTCTTTACTCCATCGTTGCCATAATGGATGGTCATATTTATCTAACCATTGTTTAGCATCTTCCCACTGATCGGGTTTGGCAGATTTATCTTGAATATAGATACTCTTATTTACATCCATCCATAAACCTTCTGTACCCTGAACCCTAAAACCTAAAGAATATGGACGTGGTAAATTGGTATCGTGTTGTAATAAAATAGTTTCGCCATTTACACAATTAATAGAAGTGGTAACTACATCACCCAATTTAAAATTCACTTTTGCATTTGGATGATTCTCTCCGCCATTCTTTACAATATAATTGTGTAATCCTCTATTTTTTGAAGAGAATGAACATAATGAAGTGAAACGATTTCCTCGATTAATATTAATATAATTTGCAATTGGTCCTACCCCATGTGTTGGATATAAATCTCCATTTCTGTGTACAGAATGCTCGGTTCTCCAATGTGCTTCAGAATAACCTTTTTCGCCAAATTCAACACCCTTCTCTACTTCACTACCGCCATTGAATTTAACATCACGTAAATCGTGCTGATAGCCACCTTGTAAATGAATCAATTCACCAAACACACCTTGACGAACCATGTTTAATACCGCCATTACATCGCGACGGTAACAAACATTTTCAAGCATCATTACGTTTGCTTTGTGTTTTTCTGCAGCCCTTACCACTTCCCAATGGTCTTCTAAACTAATTCCAATAATTACTTCAGATCCTACATATTTAATACCTGCATCTAAACTACCTATAATCATTTCTTTATGCCATTCCCATGGAGTAGCAATGACTATTCCATCTAATTTGTTTTTATCAAGCATTGTTTTCCAAGAATAATTATCTCCTGTAAAAATTTCAGGCATTTTCTTACCGCTCTTGGTTGCAATTCTTTTTGCTGAATTCAATGTTTTACTATCTATATCACAAATACAAACTACTTCAACGTCTTCTCTACTTAATAATAAATTTAAGTGCCCTAGGCCCCTTGCACCTACACCTATAATACCCATTTTAACTTTTGCATCAGCTTTAGCTGCAAACAAATCTTTTGTAGGAACAAATGCTACTGAAGCAGCAGCAAGGCTTGCATTACGAATAAAATCTTTTCTTAGCATAGTATTTATTTTAGTTGCTTTTTGAATCAAATTTTGGTTGAATAAATTCCCATTCTTGTATATGAGCTTGTTGGTGTTCTTTTTTTACTATTAATTCGAATTGTTTAATGATTTCTGGATATTTTTCAGAAATATCTGTTTTTTCATTT
>Ga0304728_1000272_pt1 | contig 43238 bp, 42 predicted proteins | sample C_130625_MF_Meta_FD_190476 | JGI IMG/M metagenome (GOLD analysis project Ga0304728, IMG submission 190476) | Freshwater microbial communities from Lake Croche, Canada to study carbon cycling - C_130625_MF_MetaG (v2) (version 2) | ecosystem: Environmental > Aquatic > Freshwater > Lake | place... | reverse complement strand
CACACAGCCAAGGGCTGTGGTACTATTAATTCATTTATCGGTAACAGTAATCCCATTGAATGAATTAAAGGGCTCCTTTAGGAGCCGATTTAAATCTTCAAGGGTGTAAATCTTCAAGGGTGTAAATATTCAAGGGTGTACACAATAAAATACCTGTAGTTTATAATAATTGCTGTTTTTTAAAATGAGTTATGTTAGAGTTACAACACCGATTTATATTCCAATGACTTTAGGAGGGGGGAGTTATACAGGTATTTCACCTGTACAAACAATGAATGATTTTAAAAATGCTACAGATATTTTGGCTCGTCGCATTGTTGTTAAATCGTGGGACAAATATGGTGCTACTGGTGTAAACAATGGTTATGCTCGTATTATTACGCCTTTTCGAGCAGTCAATAGTAGTGGGGATTTTTTATCGAGAGTGAATTATGCATACAATGTTCCAAATCCTATTAATTCTTATCGTCCAGGGGTATATATTCGTAAAATTGGTTCAACTCCAAACCAAAGTGATGGAACAGGAGTGCCTTCTGGAAATTGTAATCCAAAATACGTATATGATTCTTCCGATTATGTTCGATACAGAAAGTTAAGGGCGATAAATAGAAACTATAATGATAGTTCTAATGGAGGCGACCAAAACAATGCTTCGTATGTTGCTCTACGTAGTATAGTTGGCGGAAAAAATTAATCAAACAGGGTGTTTGTTTGTAAAATCTACTCTCATAACATATAGTCTAAATGAAATTATCAAAATACATCAATCTTCCTGTTTTCATATTAAGTTTTATCTTTGGATTATTTATCGTGTGGTTTATGGTGCCACAATCTAAACATATTTATGTGTATCCAACACCTGATAATGTAGACGTACTTCAATACAAGGATTCTGCCGGTGAATGTTTCGAGTTTGAGAAAAAAGAGGTTGAATGTCCAAAAGACAAGACTAAAATTGAGAGAATACCGACACAGTAGTTTGTTTTTCGTGTATGTAAACAAGAAAAACAAAGGAAATATTATCCAAATGGGGCTTCTTTAGGTGCCAATATACATCTTCACAGGTGTAATTAAAAATTTTTGAAGTTCAAAACATCAGCTGGAATATATTCAAACGCGTGTGATGGCATTGATATGGGTAATTCAGCTGATTTAAAAGGTACAGCCATGATGAAAGAGTGTATATAATAATAGACAAAGACAGCCAAATATTCCAGAGGCAGTATTAGAAAAGGATAAGCAACAAATAATAATAGTATAATAATTTTTGTGATAAAAAAAGCTTTATACATAACAAAAAATATTAGAATAAAAATAAATACAAATAAAAAATAGAACCAAAACATTAATTTGTAGATAAAGTGAATATTTTTGTTTTGTTCTAATTGATAATATCTCTCCCTGTTATTTATGGTTGAATCCATTGTTATTCGTTTAATACCGTCTTCTAATGATATGTTTTGTTTATTAATTAAATCATAATTTTTCGCCTTTTCATCGAGAATCTGTCGTTTTAATTCTTCGTTTCTTTGAACAACCACGTCCGAATCTACAATGTTATAATTGCTCATTTGTTTAATAACAGAATATTATTTGTTGATTGAGTTGTGTGTTGTTCATTTGTAATGATTGTAACCAATTTCATAAGCCGTATTTGGTAAAGCCAATCCTATAGAGTTAAACAAGTAGATTCCTATATTGTCATTATAAACACCGGATTCAAAACCTTCACGAACACACACTGTGTTTCCTTTATCCCATACTGTTCCTGCAATAGAACTACAGCAGTCTTTACCAACACATGTGTTGAAACTCAAGTCAAAACTACTGTTGGTAATAAATTCCGAATTAAAAGAAATATCAGGAGGTGCTAAATCCAATTTGTCGAAATCATTTGGGTCTTTTTTTCTCATATCCATAAACAGGTATATTGTCATAATAAATCCGAATCCCAACACGATACTTATTAAAATATTACAGGGTAACCATGTTGGTAAAAAACTGCATAAAAAAATAATGACCAAAATAGTGGTAAAACACAGAATCCAAATACAAACAATATAAATTAAATGTATGTTTCGTTTTCTTCGGTTTTCATTCATTTTAATCAACCGAGCTTCTGTGGTCAATTCATTAGACTGTTTCTCCTGTTGTTCGGTCAAACGAGCAGTCTCGTCATTTAGAATGCGGTTCATCTCTGCTTGATGACTTAAAATTATTGCATTGGCTTCATTAGAACCTGCACACTTTGTGTTTGAACCACTTGCACCCAATGAATACCCTCTAGAATCAATAGGGACTATATCACCTTCTGCACCGATAGTCCCGGGAGACCCCCATGGTCGTTTTTTGTCACAAATTTTGTAACCTTGAACCCATTGACTAGGAATACAGGCGTAATTATTGGAACGACATGTATTGCAATCGGGGTATATTTCCACAATAGCTAAAAGGTTATCGGCAAGGTTTTTATTTACAGGTCCAGGTGTAGACATTGTATATTTTTTACAATTTATATGTTAACTATATATATTAAAGGAAAAAATGTCACAATTAATCTGGATATTACTCCTTGTTATTGTCATTATTTTGGCTTACATTATTTATAGATACTTTACACAAACAAACAAGACTTTAACGAAATCAATTTATTTAAATGACACTACAGAGACAGGTGTGACATCTTCACTTATTTCTGGTGATAAAATTTCCAATCCACAGGCGGCTAATTTTTCGATTTCATATTGGATTTATGTTAATTCGTGGAATTCTAATTCAAAAAAATACGTATTTAGCTGTAGTCCGCCCAATGGTTATTTATCAATGTATTTTGATGAAACAAAGCCAACACTAAATGTAAAATTCACAACAGGGTGTAAAAAGCACGTTCCCGCTACTGAAACCATAAAAGTTACAGACAATTTTCCTCTTCAAAAATGGGTATATGTTATTCTAAGTGTCAATAGCAATTTCGTGGATATGTATTTAGACGGACGGTTGATTAATTCTTATAAAATGAAAAATTCCGACCTGTATTTGACGTGTTCCAAAGATAAGTGGTCCATACAAATGGGTTCAAACTTTGACGCTTATATATATGGATTCGTAAGAGATATTAAAGAAATGACACCACAGACGGCGATGTCCAACTATTATTCCACGGCTCCACAGGCGAATAAAACCAGTATGTTTGGTAATTACAATATGAACATCGATATTCTAAAAGATGGAACTCTAAGCAGTACTTTGAGCGTGTTTTAATAGTAACAAGTGAAAAGACAAGTACAGAATAAAATCTATGGAGTTATACGATTTTACAACCGCTGTTTTGATATACAAGATTTTACAACTTTACACACTTGAGGATGTAAGTTAAAAAATAGAACGAGAAGTAATAACAGGAGATGAAGAAAACGACATTTATAACTATATGCAAACCGTGTAAAAGGGTGTAAATAAAATTGATTATATGAGAATTTTATTTACCGGAAAGACAACATAATAACTAAATCTGTCTATATATAAAAAATGGAAACGATACTTCGTCATTATTTAGAAAATATAAATGAACCAACAAGGTCAAACGACCTGGTTCAAGAAGTAGAAGTACGTTTTGGGAATGTGGGTAAATCCAAACAAAATTATAAATCTGTATCCCAGATGGGTATAACAAAGGTGGATTATGATAATGTTATTAAACAGCTTTATGCTACCGGGTTTAAACAGGAGAATACAGGGATTCAAATGTTGCGTGCATATGGAGAATCCAAGGATGGTCCGCGTTTAGAATTGGTTGGTGTAGAATTGATACAGGAGTACTGTGAAACGAATGATATAATGACGTGTTTAGAGAACCCTGCTCATTCGACGCCGGTCCCAACCCCGGAATTTCCACATAAAATCAAAATGACACAAAAGATAAAACCGAAAACGAAGAATGGTGATGTAATAGAGGATTATCAACAGGTGGATTATAATTTTCGCGTGGCCTACAAATACGAACGTGAAACAGTTTTATATAATAAAATCAGTGTTCAGCAACAACCGCCTGAAATGAAGAACCTGTTGCAATCATGGAAATCACAGAAAAAGATATTTAGGTATATGAAGCGTATTCGATACAGTCATACGGATTACCCCTTCTTCGCCGACTGTACAATTTTAAAATCCACATCAACACCGCATTACAGTATTCAAGAGTCGGGTGTAATGAACGAAGATACTAAATATGAAATCGAATTGGAAATAGACAATAGTCGTGTTGGTATAGGTCGTTCTTTCCAAACATTAGACCCATTGGTAAATTCTTTACGGAAAGGTATACGTATTGTCCTATCAGCACTACAGGGTAGTATTTATCCAATATCATATGCTGTACAAGACAAGACATTATTGGAATATTTACACCTGTTGTATTCGGTTGTATCGCCAAACTTAGAAATAGGTGGAAATCTATTTTTGGGTCCAGCATCCAAAACCCTACAAATATACAACATTGTGGAGAATAATAAGATTGATGGTGGCGTTGATGTTCCAAATATACGTACAGGCTACACAGTAACAGATAAGGCTGATGGTGAACGTAAACTATTGTTTATTTCTGGGGAAGGTAAAATGTATTGGATAGATGTCAACATGAAGGTTTCTTATACGGGTTGTAGTACTAAACGCGCAGAATATTTCAACAGTTTATTGGACGGAGAACAGATTTTGTATGACCGAGACAAACAGTTTATCCATTGGTTTGCCTGTTTTGATGTATATTTTATCAACGGTAAAAACGTTTGTCAGTTACATTTTACTAAAACCGAGGGTCGAGAACAGGAACCAGATACGAAATTCCGCCTGTTTCTGTTGGATGAAATGATTAGTCGTTTAAATGAAACGATACAGGTTGAAAACCAACAGTGTCAAATGACACTCTGTTTAAAAACATTTTATGGGAATGGTCCAAATTTCAATCGAATTATTTCGCATTATGTACAAAAGCCTGATATATTCAGTGGTTGTCGGCAGATTTTAGAAAAAAAGTTGGACTTGTTTCCTTATGAGACAGATGGTCTTATATTTACACCTGCTCCATCAGCGGTTGGACACGGAAAACAACCGAGTTTTGGACGTAATAGTCCATCGACAAGTGAAAATTGGCGGATAACGTGGGAAGAATCGTTTAAATGGAAACCGTCTCAATACAACACGATAGATTTCCTGGTGAATGTTGTTAAACAAAAGAACGGTGTGGAAGAAATCCATCGCGATCGTCAAGGGATACCCTATAAAACTCTAATATTGCGGTGTGGGTTTAATCCAGATAATAGTCAGTTCTATGTAGCTTCTTTCCAAAACATGTTGAAAGACATTATACCAAATGAAAGTGAGACGGATTATTATGACCCAAAATATCGCAAGAATTACAAACCTGTAAGATTTGTTCCATCCAACCCATATAATCCAAAGGCATACTTTTGCTGTGTTTCATTAACCAACAGGGATGTTTCAGATACGACGATTAAGGCCGAAGACGGTGAAATCATAGAAGACAATATGATTGTTGAATTCAAGTACGATATTGCGAATGGATTAGAAGATAGAAGACGTTGGATACCACTACGTGTTAGACACGATAAAACGAGTCAGTTGCGTAAAACATTCGACAATTTCGGTAATTCATACCCAGTGGCGAATAACAATTGGTATTCTATACATCATCCTATAACAGCAGAAGTTCTGTCTTCTGGAAAGGGGATACCAGAGTCTTCTGTTGAAGATACTATACAGGATGTATATTACAATCGAAGAGGAATTAAAAACGTGGAAATGCTTACAAAGCCTCTACGTGATTTTCACAATCGTTATGTGAAATCCTGTTTAATTCAATCAGCTGTTCGGGCAACGAAGACGGCTCAATCATACAAAACCCTGTTGGATTACGCTGTTGGTAAAGCGGGGGATTTGTCGAAATGGACTCTGTCTCGCGAAGTCGGATTTGTGTTTGGCATTGATATTTCAAAAGACAATATAGAGAATGCAATGGATGGCGCCGCACAGAGGTATACTCAACACCGTGTAAAGAACCCCCGTTCCCCTTTTCGAGCTATTTTCCTACAGGGTAATTCTGCTTTAAATATTCGCAATGGTGATGCGTTCTCTAATGACAGGGATAAACAAGTGGCTAAAGCCCTTTTAGGTGAAGCCCCTGCTCAGCAAGAATATCGTTTAGTCAAGGAAAAACAGGGGATTGGGAAGGACGGGTTTCATGTTAGTTCTTGTCAATTTGCAATCCATTATTTTTGGGAATCTGTAGAAACTCTTCATGGCTTTTTAAAAAACGTTTGTCAAAACACGGCTCCTGGAGGATTCTTTATTGGAACCTGTTTTGATGGCGAAACCGTATTTAAACGTTTAATAGACCGAAGCAATCTTTTGATTACAAGAATAAACAATGGAGAGGAACAACGAATTTTCGAGATAAAGAAATTATACAGTAGTCATGTATATGTTGGAGATGCAACCTCTATAGGATATAAAATTCGCGTATATCAAGAGACTATTAATCAGGAAATTGACGAATTTCTTGTTCATTTCGACTATTTTCAAAGGTTAATGGTTCAATATGGTTTTGACCTTTTGCCTTTAGAAGAAGCTCAACAATGGGGGTTGCCTGATTCAACAGGTATGTTTGAGGAAATGTATCAAAAAATGATGTCTGAAAAGCGTCAAATATATGGAGAATCTCATAATATGAGTGAAAAAGAACGAGCTGTTTCTTTCTTGAATCGGTATTTTATGTTTCGTAAAAATCGTGTTGTGGATGCAGAGGGTGTGTCTCGAAGAATGTTGAATATCGCTCTTCCCCCTACTATAGCCCCTACTATAGCCCCTACTATAGCTGAAAGTCAGCCATCATCGAGTCCCAAGAAAACAGCTGTAGAGAAAAAGACGAAAACGAAGAAAATAAAAAAGGCTGTATTGATTGTTAAATCAGATACACCGCCGTCTTTAACAGGTCGTATCTATACTCCTCGTACTCCGGATGAAGCTCCACCGAATAATATTTAGACCCTGAATTTTTAGTCAAAGATATTCAACAGTATGATTTTTTTGTTTTCGTAGTAAATGAAAACAAAAAACGGTTGTATTTTATACATTCATCTTTGCATATAGAGGTGAATGGTGTTGATAATCAACAACAACGAAATCATTCAATTCGTAATCTTCAATGTATTCTTTTTTTTGAACAATATTCAAAACGGGGAAAGGAAAGGGATGTCGCGTTAATTGTTCTGTAATTGCGCTAAAATGGTTCTTGTAAATATGGCAGTTTCCAACAAACAGGATGAATTCATGTGCTTCTAAATCACAATGTTTCGCCAACAAGTGTGTTAAAAAACAATAACTTGCGATATTGAATGGTTGTCCAAGAAAAAGGTCATTAGAACGCATTGTAAGAGCACAACTTAAACGGGTTCCTTCACTCACGTAGAATTGCACAAAACAATGGCAAGGGGGCAAAGCCATTTCGCCTAATTGACAGGGGTTCCAATAACTCATGACGATTCGGCGTGAATTTCGTGTTTCGGGATTTTTCAACAGGTTAATTACGTATTGCAACTGGTCTACTCCATATTTATCTTCTTCCATGTCGTAGGTACTATTAAATACATTTCGTGTGCCATACCTTTTATTTTGGTCACAAATATATTTTGCGTTAAATCTTCTCATTTGCCAACCATAAATAGGCCCTAATTCGCCTTCTTCGTAATGTTTCAACCCGGCCTTGTCTAAGAATTCACGAGTGGAGTTGCCATTCCAAATACCAACACCTTGATTTTTCAATATATTATTATGTGTTTGTCCGCGAATCATCCAAAGAAGTTCTTTCAAGGCGTTTTTCCAAGAAACGTGTTTGGTTGTCAACAGGGGTATTTGTCCATTATTTAGGGAAAAACGCAGAGTAGCACCGAAAATACTCCGTGTTTCACCATTACGTGTTTTTTCATCGTATCCATTTTCTAAAATATAATTGGCTAAATTCAAATACTGTTCTTCTTCTTTATTTAGAGTGTACTTGATTCTTTCTTCATAACAATACTCATTGTCGTCATCAAGGTATTTATTTGAAAGAAAAATGATTGATAGAAAGAAATCGCGAAAAATGGCGAAAATAAATGAAACACTATCAACAAGAATCATTCTGTTTATTATTACAGAGCGGTTGTTTTTATCTTATTTTTACACCGTTACGGTGCGAATAAGTAAAATTGAATATAAAGAAACAAATTTAAACACATTTTTACACAAAGAAACAATTACAATGACTACAAATATTGATGACGAATGGCAACAGTTTATTTTAAAGGAATACAAAAAGGATGGATACGATGGAATAATGCATTCTCATTTAACCAATGACGAAAACGAAGTTGGAGAAGTCTCTGAAAATGCCTGTTTAGAAGAAGAGTTCGATTTAAAGAAACCACCAAAATGTGATGAATTATTTATTTCGACAAAAACGAAATGTCTATACCTGTCAGAACCTATAGACATTGAACGTATTTTCTGGGGAATAAATGTTATTGATTATTACAAACAAGAGTGTGGCGTGGTTAAAAAACAAAAGAAGATAGTGTGTCACACTCCGGAAGAATATGAAGAATATAAAGAGCGTTTAGGTTCGGTTCGTCATTATTATCAAGAACAAGTGATAAAAATGATTGATAATGTTGGATTGGCTCCTGAAGGAACGGAAACACGTGTTTATAAAAAACGGTTCAATAAAAATGAACAAAAAACAACAGGGGAATTTATGAAATGTAAAAAACGGGTTGTTTATAAAAATGAACGCAAATTGACAGTTGGAATGTGTAAAAAGGATATTATAAATTCTCGGCGAAAGAAAAAAAGTGGGGCTTTTTACAATTGTTTTGCATTGATTGTCCGGTTTTTACCGAACCAGAATGGCAGGGAAGATTTCCAGGAATTTCACGTCAAGGTTTTTAACACGGGGAAGATGGAAATTCCAGGTAGGTTCTCTAAATCCATTTTAGAACAAATTAAACAGATTGTGTTGGATATTATTCAGCCATTTAATCAAGGAGATAAACCCCTATGTTATGTGGATGGAAAAGATGGTGTTTTAATTAACTCCAATTTTAAATTAGGGTATTTTATTGACAGAGACCGATTATACACCCTGTTGCGTAATAAATATGGCATTGAAACCTCTTATAATTCTTCTAGTTATCAAGGTGTAAAATGCAAATATTATTTCAATAATGAAAATGGGTTTGATGGTGAACAAACAGGTTGTATTTTGGAAAAAGACGCAATGAAAATGAAGGAATTAGCTAAAACGAAGAAATACACAAAGATTTCTTTCATGATTTTCCGAACAGGAAGTTGTATTATTGTTGGTAATTGTACCAAAAAGATTCTTTATTTCATTTACGAGTTTATTAAAACTATTTTAACACAAGAATACGCCAATATTTCAACAGGTTTAGAAATGGAAAAAAACCCAAACGCTCCTAAAAAAATATTCCGACCTAAAAAAATGAATATTCATTATTACGAAGAAAATACAGAATAATTGTGTAATGTATTTTTTACATTTGTAAATACATTATACACGGGGTTCGGTTATAGTACAATAATTATCAAGGGTGTAAAAATATTTATGATGATAAAATAACAACACTTGGTTCTGTAGAAGTTGTATCCTGTGTAGTTACAATGGGTGTAGTTGTTTTTAGAACTCTGATAACTTCAACAGTTGTTGCCACAATTAAAAACATCAATACATAAGGAAGTAGTAAAATAACCCAAGATAGATTTGTATAACCCTTGCTACAAATCCAGTTCAATATCCAAGTCCATATAATACCAAAGACTGTTTTTAATAAGATAATAGAGATACCCACGCCTTGAAAAATAGCAACAATAATGGTGATTATTAAAATGGCTAAATAAATCTTGGCTGGAAGACAAATTTTTTTAAGAAAGTCCATTGCTAAATTAAATATATAGATTAACATGGGATAAAAATAAATATTCCCCATGTGTTTTCTTTCATTTCAATATTCCAACAGCTAAATAATAATGATTCATAAACAACAGGGTTGGTTTAGTACTGTTGAATGTAATTCATTTGTTTGTTTTTAGAAGTTTTAAACTTTACAGAAAAGGTGTTGTGGGTATCGACAATGTTTGAACCACATTGAAAGGCGTTTTCAAAAGGCGTTGTGATAAAGGACACACGAGTTCCTCGGACTAAACTTCCAGAATTTTGATTGACTCCTGTGGTGTTTGTGGTGCTTGTGGTGTTTGTGGTGCTTGTTGTAGATACAGGGGTGGGTAGGGTAGGAACAGGAACAGGTGGTGGTAGGGTAGGAACAGCATATTCTGTAATAGGAATCACATTGTCATGTAATACCGCCGTGTTGTCTCTACAAATGATGAAGTGGGGATTAGGCGAAGAAGAAGTTAAAACAGGGGATTGACTATATCCTTTTGATTTAATGTAAGAACAGGTATCTTCGTATAACTTTAGAATATCAACATTACATTCATTGGAACGAAGACAATACAAAAGACTATCTGTAAAAGCCCCCACATACTGTCTTTGTTCTTGATTAACTGTGTCAGCCGAAGACTGTGTGTCTTTGCAACCAGACAGAACGAATACATTTGGGTTTCCGGCGATTTCTTTGTTTGTGTCTTTTGTTCTAACCAACGCCTTTCCGTTAAATTCAAACATATTTTGAAGGTCGCAAATAGAACCACTGCAACAACTATCGAAAATCAGAATGGTTCTGCATTTTACATCTTTGATAATATTAAAAATATCGTCATCTGTAATGAATCCAGACCTTTTATAATCAACAGGAACAATTATTTCATCTAAACCATCTGTTTCGTCATTATCCAAACTTCGTATTTGAGAACCATGGCCACTGTAATGAATCCATAATTCTGATAAAGATGCAGATGATTCCACCGCCATTTTCAAAGTAGCCAGAATATTGGTTTTAGTCGGCATACAACTTGGATTATCATCTCTTAGTTCTAAAATGCCACTATTCTTGTAATTTAAGGCATCCTTTAAGAAGTGTGACATATTAATGATGTCATTTATACAACCGTTTAATTGGCAATTAGTTCCGTAGTAATTACAACCTATTAATAACGCACGCTTAGACATTTATGTATATAGTATAACTCTATAAAACAAAAATAATACACCCACATGTGTTGCAAATATTACTAACCAAACTAATGGTTTATATTTGAGATATACGTTCTATATCATCACGAAAACCACCTATAACTATATTTTCATTCTTTAAATATAAATCAAAACATAATTGATGGAACTGATTTGTTTTGTACATGTCTTGTTTTATAGACATGCCTAAATATTCATTTCCTTGCAAATCATTTTGGTTCTTTAAATTAATCCAAACCATAAACACCCTGTTGTGGTTTTCGGAATTATACAGAAACCAATTAGTATAAGAGTTGTAAGAACAACATCGGCATTCATACAACAAACTAAAACCACCCTTTTCTTTTAAAACGCGCGAATATTCTTCTCTTGAAATAAAAATTGTTCTAAAATCCCGTTTTAATAAATACATTTTTTCTGGGAGCTGACTTTCATTTCCATCTGTAAAATTCGGATGTGGATGATGGTTCATTTGTGCATCAATAATTCTTTCAAATAAATAATTCATATTTTTTTGAACCTCTGTTTCCATTTTAGAGCAACACGTATTGTAAAGTCTGTTTAGTCTTTATACACTTATAGTTGTTTTATGAGAACCACACTGTTTATTTGGTGCTAAATCAAATGAAAACGGCGAATGGCTGTATCTACGCGTTTGATAAGTTCACGTTTTTCCGTGTTGTATAGTCGCAAAACAGCCAGAGTTTCGTCCAATGTTTTCCATCCGATTTTACTTACTTCTGAACAGGCAAATTGTGTGTCTAAAGGTGGAAATGGTTGGGATTGACACATTAAAAAATACTTGTGTTTATATGACCTATAATTGGACCCAATAAATATTTCTTCTAAAGGAAACAGGTTATTGACCAATTTCAACTGTTGACCACAAATACCGGTTTCTTCCGAGAACTCTCGTAATGCACATTCATATTCGTTTTCTTGAAAATTCCGGCGACCCTTTGGAAATCCCCATTCTGGTTCTTTCCAGTCTCCATATAATTCTGTCGATTCTCGAATTAAATCAGCCAATGTGTAATGAAGAGAATCATTGTAATTACGATTTTTGTGAGAAAGTGTAATTCCGCGACACAGTTGGTTAAATTTAGTTCTACTTATATTCTCTTCAATACGGTTATTGTAATTTTTCACGTCTTTTTTAAAAGAATGACTTTCATCATTCCATACTTTTGCCCACAATTCTTCAAACGTTTTAGTTTTCAAGTATTCCTTTTCTTCAGTAGTCATTTGTTTCAACATATTCATGATATAATACCGATTACTAACAGAGTATTTACCTCGCATAAAATCAATGAATCCCAGCGTGTTTTTTCGACATATCAACAGGTATTCAATACGTTCTTCTTCCATTTTACGGAAAAGGATAACACCATAACTTGTAATGGGGGATTTACACTTGTTGAAAATATGACCATATTTACCACAATTGTTGCAAAAAAGATTAATGTTATTATTATAATATTCCTGGTTCATAACAGGTGTTTTTTCTATTATTTTGAATAAACATCTATATTTGTTCTACAATTTACCGTGAATTATTCTAAAGTAAAATAGTCCATCAACCTGGTCAAGCCATAATAAACACTCCCAAAAATTAGTGATTTGAACGCCAACCCATAAGAATTCATATGTCCTTCTGTGTTAAAAAGTCCAGGCAAATACAACAGGGTGTATTTATGAAGCGTCTCGGAAACGGCAGGAACGCTAAATATAAAAAATAAAACGGCCAACAACAGGGGTATTTGAAATTCTTCCCAAAAATCTTCCAAGATTCGTTTTCGGTATTTTTTGCGTCGATGTTCCTTTATTTTTGGTTCTCCTAATTCCAAGAATTCGTTGATTTTACCTCGAGAAGAAGGTGGAATATAATTCGCCCTTGTCTGTTCATCCATATATTGTAGAGTATTTTGTGGAATATCGCGGGATGGTAGCTGATTCTTAACAGGGAATTCACCTGTTGGAAAGGCTGAATTGTCGCTAAATGAAAACCCCTGTTGTCCACCCCCCTGCCCCCCTTGAACTTGATTGGAAGGACCTCCAAATGGCGGTGGATGAATATCAATCGGACAATAAACAGTGGCATTTAATTCGCCTTTTCCCTTTTCTATTTTAATCGGTGGTGGCAATTCTCCTATTTGATAGGTAATATTTTCAGGGATTTGACCTCCTCCGCTACGAGATGGTTGAGAAAACTGTGATGCCGTTTGTAAATCGTTAATGGCTGTTGTTGAAATCTCCATTTTCTTTTGTTCAATCGTCAATTAAATTATCGTTCAAATAATTGTTCCGATTACTTGCGCACACTAAAAACAAAAATAAAATAGCTCAATAATCTAATAATAAACCAAAAACCCAAAATGATACAGTCAAGAATAAATTCTAAAATAAAATACGAAGACAGCGAAAAAATAAATGTTAAAGACTATGGACAGTCTCTAGACATTTATGAATACGAGGTTTTTCCAGATACACCGCCGATTATGGTAGCTGTAGGTGTTAAACAAACACATGCAAATGACGACAACATTGTGTATCATTATATATACGCTACTCTCGATCCAGAGAAAAATGGTAAATTTCAAAGAACATTGGGAATCGTTGAAATAAAAAAGGACGATTATTTAAACATTTTAGATGAAGATGATGATTTAGACCTCGACAAAACAACACCCCTGTTATTCATCGACAAGACTAAAATTTTGGAAATTTATCAAAAACAACAGGGGTTTTCACAACAAACAAAAGCCCCCAAAGTCAATGTTGAATTAGAAAAGGAAGCTTTAGAAAAAGAAACAGATATTGATGCAGAAGAAGATAAATATCTATTAGAACCAATAACTAAAAAAGACGGTCGAAATAAAAACACTTTATTGGAAGGAAAACTTAATATATCTAAGCGTTCTCAACATATTGAAAGCAAAGAGGAGGCTCAGAAACTCATTGAAGAATACAAGGAGAATCCCGGAAAACACGATTGGATACAAGAACGAATGAAAAACACGCATTATTCGATTCTTTCGGTTCCTGGCGACGGAGATTGTTTTTTCCACGTTGTGTGTGAAGCGTTTAAAAGTGTGGGTATTCAGACGACTATAAGAGGTCTTCGAGAATTCTTGTCAAATCACTCATCTGTTGAAAAGACTTTTAAACAAGAGCAACAGATATTTTCGGAATTTAGTTTATTGCGCGTCGGTTTAACGAATAACAACACGGTCATTACAACGCGTCTTGAAGAAATAAAGACACTTTTACGAGAAAGTTTATCCGAACAAGACAAAAAGACATTAAACGAAGAAAAGAGAACCCTGTTGGAAAGGAAACGACGGAATGACGAGAAAATCGCCGATATAAATAGTGACATTTATGATATTGTCCCTCATATGAAAAAAATTAAAACGGAAGAAGAATACAGGGAGTATATTAAAACTTCACAATTTTGGGCGAATGAGTGGGCGATAGAAACCTTGGAGAATAAACTACAGGTGAAATTCATCCTGTTTCCAAAAGACGAAAATGTTATATACACTGTTGGGACTCTTAATAAACCCAACAGGTATATTTTGGCGGCGTTTGTGTCTGGAAACCACTACGAATTAATCCAATACAATCAAACACGACTGTTTTTATCATTTGATTCTCTTCCGTATTCTGTAAAATGTTTAGGGGTGAAATACCGGTTTAGAATTCCGGATTTTACAAGTTTCCGATGTGAAGTGGTTGGTGGAGAATACCATAATATAGAAGACGAGGATGTGGAGGATGCCAGAGAACAACAGGATGGGTTTGTGTTTTCTGATGATGCCAAACCACATGTTTTCCATAAAAGACAAATGGCTGACTATTTCGAATTAAGAAGAAAACGGAATAAGGGATGGGAAAGAGTATTGTCTGACGATTTTATTTTAAATGAACCATTAAATATCGACGGACAAAAATGGAATTCTGTTTCACACTATGTATTGGCTGGTCATTTTCATCAAAACTCGTCTTTTTATAAAAACTTTACAGCAGAAAGTGATACTCTTATTTCTAATAATATTCAAATTGCCAGAAAAGCTGTTGATAATCCAGGAGATTATACATTATCCAACAGGGGTTCTTATGGAAACCGAAAAATAAAAGACAAGAACATTCTTTTTGTTCCTTTGACAAATGTGAATCGCGATACTTTAACCGATGAGCGTATAAATAAACGTCGAAAAACTGCTTGGTTAGAGAAATTAAAAAACCCACTTATAAAACACCTTTTGATTTCAACACGAGAAGCCAAGTTGTTTCAAAATGACCAAGACAAAGAAGACACCCTGTTGGAAAATCTCCGCGATTCTTTGAATCATCCTATGTAATCCTGTAAAAGGGTTATCGAGATTATCGAGATTATCGAGATTTATTCTAAAACTATTTCATATCAACAGGGTTATGAAAGGGCGAAAAACATTTAAAATATTATACGGTTCTCAAACTATATTACAAGAAATTCAACAGGAGTTCCAGGAAAAAAAGAAACAGGTGGCCTTTTTAAATCCTCAAAAAACATCCCTGTTAAAAGACAGTGTTGTTCAAGGCAGTTATTTTCAATATATTCCTAAACCCATACAGGAATACATTATAAATCATGATTGGAAATACGGGTATAGAATCCAACAGGGTTTTCCTGTATCCGGAGTAGAAACAGGTAGTGTTAAATTCACCCTACATATTTACACGGATTATAGTAAAGACCCGAGTCTGGATATTTTATCAATATTTTTACTCCTTTTGGAACGCGTTCAACAAAAGAGTATCTTACAACCGGAATACGAATTGTATTATTATGCCACACCCTTTTTAAAATATTTTCCAGAAAAAACAGGGGAACTTATTGATGAAATTCATGCCAACTCTGGATTTACCGTAAAAGCATCTCCAATCCCTATTTATGTTTTTAGGAAAGAAGAATGTCAAAGGGTGTGTATTCATGAAATGCTACACGCATTTGGATTCGATGGTATTAATCAGAAAACCGGGAGAGGACCAGCAGAAGGTACAGAATGTTTAAATTTGCTTAGAAATATTAATGGAGAACACCTGTGTGATAGATATGAGGGGGTTCGTATATATGAAGCATTAACAGAGACACAGGCTACTATTTTGAATATCCTCTTTAAGAATCCGAAATCATTGAAATCCCTGTTTCAGTCATTAAAACAGGAAAGAACCCATGTTCATTATCAAATACAACAATTGCAATCGCATTACAGAATATCCAGCGAAAATTACAGTGGGTATAAACAGGGTTTGTCGAAGACAATAAGTTATTTTTTATTTAGAGGATTTCTAATGGATGAATTAAACAGGTTCATACAAAACAACCTGTTGTCTCCTCAATCGACTGATTATGTGGATATTATCCAAGAAGGATTACAAAAACAAGGTGTAGGCAAGGGTTTCGGACATAAAACACAAAATGTGATTCGTGGAAATAGAATGGGCAAAAATAGAAAAACGCTCAAGATGAACTATTCTGCATAATTTTTGCGTCATCATACACCCTTGAAGATTTACACCCTTGAAGATTTAAATTGGCTCCTAAAGGAGCCCTTTAATTCATTCAATGGGATTACTGTTACCGATAAATGAATTAATTGTACCACAGCCAAAGGCTGTGTGTACCATTTCAAATCTTCATCGGTGTAAATCTTCAAGGGTGTAAATCTTAATCGGTGTAAATCTTAATCGGTGTAAATCTTCATCGGTTTAAATCTTCATCGGTGTAAAAAACATAAATACATTATGAAATAAAGATACATATTTATAACGAATAACAACAGGGTATGTTTTTAGAAATGGATAAAAAAAAGGCACACCCAACGCTTATTTTAAACATGATTGTTAAAAATGAATCGGATGTGATTGAGAGAATGTTGAAATCCGTTTCATTTTTGATTGATTATTATGTCATCTGCGATACTGGTTCAACGGATGATACTCCAAATATTATACGCCGTTTTTTTTCGGAAAACTATCCACAAATTAAAGGACAAGTCATCAGTTATCCGTTTCGTGATTTTGGACATAATAGAACATATTCTCTACAAAAGTGTCTGGAATTATTTCCGAATGGGGATTTCGTTTTATTGATGGATGCAGATATGATTTTATGGGTGAACGAGATGTTTAATCCGAATGATTTCAAGAGGGAATTGAATAATAAAGGAGCTGATGTATACCTGTTGTTCCAGGGGGGGCATGATTTTCATACAAAAAACGCAAGAATTTGTAGAAATAGAACTGGATTTTCATACAAGGGGGTTACACACGAGTATTTAGATTCACCATCACAATCAAAAAATATAACAATTGAATGGGATAATATTCGCATATTGGATATTGGAGACGGAGGGTCTAAAACAGACAAGTTTGAGAGGGATATTTTCTTATTGGAGAACGGGCTTAAGGAAGAGCCAAATAATTGCCGATACATGTTTTATTTGGGTAATAGCTACAAGGACTATGGGAATTATGAAAAAGCCATTGAAGTTTATAACAAACGAATACAACATGGTGGGTGGGTGGAAGAGACATGGGTTTGCTATTACAGTAGTGGTATTTGTTATAAAATGTTGGGTCGAAAGGCTGAAGCCTACAATGCATGGATAAGTGCGTTAGAAATTTGTCCAAATCGTATCGAAAACTTGTATGAAATAATATATGATTGCCGGATTTCCGGTAAAAATTTTTTGGCTTATTATTTTTACGAAATGGCCAAAAAGGCTATAGCTATGGGGAATAATTCCAATTTAGATTTTCTCTTTACACAATCCGACATTTATAATTGGAAATTAGAAGCCGAATTGACGATTTTTGCGTATTATATTCCAGTTTTAATGGAATTACCCAATCGTCATAATATTATCAAGACATGTATGAAGCTATTGGCCTACCCCTTTATCCCACACGAAGTATTTAAAAACATTCTATACAATTACAAATTTTACGTATTGCCTATTCCTGTAAAAGATAAATGGAAAACATCGACGATAACTTTAAAAGGTGAAAACAATAACGTGTTTAATAATAGTACCCCGTCTATTGTCCGACATAAAACAGTTACAGATTCTGATGAAAATTATTGGATAAATGTTCGCTATGTGAATTACAGAATCAATCAAGAAGGTGGTTATGAAAACAGGGATAAAATTCATACACGAAACATCCTGTTTAAAATGGAAACCGTTCATCCACAAAAAATTTCGGCCCCTGTTGAAATAAAATACAATACAGATTATGATAATTATTATGTTGGATTAGAAGATATTCGTTTGTTTTCTCATTTAGGTGAAATGTATTACAACGCAAATCGTTGTGTTGAACATGGGAAAATGCAAGTTGAACACGGAAAAATACGAATAGAAACAGGGGAGGTTTATGAAAGTCGTCTGTTAAAGTCTCCAGAAAACCGAGATGTTGAGAAGAATTGGGTGATGTTTTCCAAGGGGGATGAAATATGGATGGTATATGACTGGGGGCCTTTACGTTTAGGTAGAATCACACAGGGTGGCGTGGATGGTGTGGATTTAAACATTGAAATTACACAGACGGATGTTCCATCGTTTTTTAGAGAAGTTCGTGGTTCAACAAATGGCGTATACTTGGTTGACAGTAGAGAAATATGGTTCTTGTGTCATTTAGTAAGTTATGAAGAACGCCGACGATACTACCACGTGTTTATTGTATTAGACAGTGATACATTGATTTTAAAACGATGGTCACCATTATTTGTATTTGAAAAAGACACACCTGTTGAATATTCTCTGGGATTTGTTATTGACAATGGCGGAAAAAACTTGATTGTATCCAAAAGTTCAATGGACAAAACCACTGAATTTTTGGTGGTTTCTATTGACGATATTGAATTTTATCAAAAGGCATAAAAAGATGATTTTTATATTCATAAACATTCATTCATAAAATGTCTTTAACGAAATCGACGATAACTAAAGCTTTCAATAACTTGTTTATTCAGTTCTTGGAAGAGGTCATTGAAATCGTTCCAGACAATAAAGATATTCGAACCTCCAAAACCTATTTTGAAATGTTGCGTAATTTAAATCCGGCTTTAATAATCAAAGTATGGTACGTTAATGTGTATAGTCCATATAAAGAAGTTATTGACAATGGTGACATTGTGTCGTTTTTAATTGAAAAAGATTACAAAACCGATGTAAATGAATTGGAAAACGCAAACGAAGTATTGGAAGTGATTAATCAATTGCGGAAACCGATTGGTGAAATGAGCTACAATAATCGAGAAAAAACGATGGAATATATTAAATCTCTAAGCAAGTTAGCTGATGGATATAACACGATGTAATTGCAAGGTTTCAAAATGGGGAAAAGTTATTTGAAAAGGATGTTTGTGAAAAAGTCAGATAATCACCGTTGCCCTGAACGGCCTCGCTGTTTTTCTTTTCAGCAATGGGGGCTAAATATGTCTGTATTTCTTGACCATATTTAACTTGAAATTTAGATTTTACTAAAAGAAGAGCAGGTACTCTGTCGATGTTGGGTGGCAACAGATGTTGTGTTCCATTATCTAGACAAATAGTCCAACCACCTGTTTTTCCTAAACTTCGATTGTCAATACAGATAAATTCCATTTTATCGCCGAAACCGTTTTTTGAAATAAAACTTAAAAGAGCCTTTGAATGACGGCAAAAATTGCTGTAATACAGGGTGTCATTTTTGAACATTCCGTTTATACACCATTGAAGATTAAAATATCTGTTTAATTTCAACAGATATTTTATGGATGTTCTACACGATTGATTTACACCCTTGAAGATTTAAATCGGCTCCTAAAGGAGCCCTTTAATTCATTCAATGGGATTACTGTTACCATTTTAAATCTTCATCGGTGTAAATCTAAATTGATTGAATACACATATTATGCAACAACCGGTTTTGTAAATACATGGCTAAATATAGAATACTTGAGAATACCAAAGACAAAATGAGTTCGGTTTTCTTTCCATAAAACAGGATGATGATGATTGCAAGAATACACAAAAGGAAAAGAATCATACAACCGACTTCCAATAGATAAAACCACCAACAGAATTTTCGACTAATAGGACCAAACAGGGTGAATTTAGATGATGTGTTGGTAGAAACAGGAGCAACAGGTGTATTTGATGCATTGTTTACTGGAAGAGCTGGATTTATTTGTGGTTGAAAAGGAGAGTTCATTTTTACAAAAATATATAATAGGTTCGGAAAATAATCCAACTGTTATTATAACAGGATTCATTTTATTCATATGAAAAAAACAGGAAATCAAACCCGAAAGATACCAGCTGTTGAAGGTCTTGAACATGGTTTCATTCGTTCTCAACAAAAGGCGTTGGAAATTGCCACTCAATATATTCGCAAAAAAGAAACAGTTAATCAAACATTAAGACGTCAAACAGAGGGTTTATACAAATTTCCAGAACAGGGGGCTCCTTTTGAAATAAGTGAAACGGCACTTAAAAATACTCTAAAATACATTTACGAAACATTAAAGCACCCCTGTTACATGTTGTGTATTTCCGTTCAAAAACGCCATTTTTATAAATTAGAACAAACAGAAACAGCCCCTTATTTTGAACAATTCACTAAACAAGAATTCCAGCGCGTTAAAAACGACTTGTCTCAGAAAGACATACAACATATTGAAAAGGTTTTGCAAAAGCCGTTTCGTATTATGCAATGTATCGTTAAACCGCAATCAAGAGATACTTTTAGTCAGGAATATCTGGAATGGATTGGTGAAATGGCGAGTTCTTTACCATTCGGAGTTTTCATTTTCAATTTGACCGATGCTGTTCTTTTACGAAAGGATGGAAAAATGCCTTTTCCTAAAACGAATGACCCTCCAAGTCCAATTTTAACACCCGTGTTGCCGATATTTAGCACATCTGGACAAAATGGATATTGGGATATTCCTATTCCAACATATGATGATATTAAACAGGGGTCTATTGTTTGGAATACTGATTGGAACACCAAAAAAGAGGTGGCTGTTTTTCGAGGGGGGCCAACAGGGTGCGGAACTCGCGAAGATACGAATGCGCGATTAGCTGTGGCTAAACTAAAATCACCCCTGTTGGACGCCGGTGTAGTTTCAGGAGAATCGCGTTCAATACGTTATGACCCGAAACACGGGTTATCAATGTTGTCAATGGATGGTATTTCAACAGTGGGGCGTTTAACCATGGAACAACAGTCGAATTACAAATATATTGTTCATATTGATGGAAACGTACTGGCTTATCGTTTATTGACGACAATGCTGTCTGGTTCAGTTATATTGCGTATAAAAAGTCCATTTGTTTCTTGGATAGACCATTACCTGTTACCTAATCAACACTATATTGAGGTATTAGAACCAAAAGATTTATTGACTAAAATCCAATGGTGTAAAGAAAATGATGATATTTGTCAAAGAATCGCTTTTCGAAGTAGAGAACTTGCAGAAAAGGTACTGTCGAGACGTTTTTTAAGGGGGTATTTTACTGAGTTATTATGGAATACTGTAACTCCTCAGTCAACAGACTGTTTGCCTTGGGACCGTTCTTCTAATAAAATATATGCTCAGCCCAAACCATTTCGTCCTAACCCTGAAATTATCCCTGTTTTAAAAAAGGCAAAGAAGATTACGCGCAAGAAATTACCTAAAATACAGAACCCTACTTTACAGACAGAAACTACAGGTGTTGATTCTTATATGAAGTCTACTGAAAAGGAAAAATGCCGTAAAGGATATGTAACAGACAGGAAAAACAAAATGCGCTGCGTTTCTGTAAAAAATAAACCCAAAATAGATGCAAACGTTGAAGAAAATCAAGAGGTGGTTGTTCCTAAAAATCAAGAAACCCAACCTGTTGTATCTCCTGTTGTGTCTCCTGTTCCTGTTGTGTCTCCTTTACAGAATTATACTGAACCTACAGGTGTTGATTCTTATATGAAGTCTACTGAAAAGGAAAAATGCCGTAAAGGATATGTAACAGACAGGAAAAACAAAATGCGATGTGTTTACTCTGTTAAAAAAAAACCGAAGCCTCTTTTCCAGGGTAACCAACAGGGTGTTGTTGAGGAGAACCAACAGGGTGTTGTTGAGGAGAACAAACAGGGTGTTGTTGAGGAGAACCAACAGGGTGTTGTTGAGGAGAACCAACAGGGTGTTGTTGAGGAGAACCAACAGGGTGTTGTTGAGGAGAACCAACAGGGTGTTGTTGAGGAGAACCAACAGGGTGTTGTTGAACCTTATATGAAATCTAATGAAAAAGAAAAATGTCGTAAGGGGTATGTAACAGACAGGAAGAATAAAATGCGCTGTATTCCGAAATAACAGCAACCCTGTTGATTTTTCTATCGAGCATACATTAAACCACAATATCCACCTTGAAATGACAAAATATTATATCGTTCTTCTTGAACAATCAAATTATAACTATAGCTATAAAGCCTATAGTTTGATTTAAAGAAACCAATTATTTCTCCATTATTTCCACAAACAATGTTTTCATTTAATCCATTGACATCAACATCGGGAACCATTGTGGTGTATTCAAATTCCACGTTTCGAAATTTGCTTGTATTAATAGCCCCTGATGGTTGATATTGTCCTGTATTTAAACCGAAATTATAAAAATAAAGACCGTCCTTTGCTCCACCTTGACTGCGAATAATTTTATCTACATAATTATAGAACCCGCTTGTCATATTGTTTTCACGATAATTCCCGTCCATTAAAATCGACATGGTTTGTAAAATTTCTTTTTGATTAGCAGTATTTGCATCCCCTGTAATAAAAATACCGGAAAGACTTCCATCTGGATTTGTTAAATTCGTTGCGAATTGAATATCTATAGGTATGCTGTAATAAGGGAAATTCGTGTAATTATTCCATTCATTTCGCAGATTAACGTCATTTCTTTGGAAATAAAACATCCAGTTTGTAACAAGACCGTTTGTCAATAATTGGGATTTAGAAGTTCCAACTTTATTATCGAATTGGTATTCATAAACGTCTTTGACTAAATATAACTGAGTTTCTTGAGCAAATTCTTTGGCATCTTCGGCTGTAAGAAACACGTAATTACTAATTAAATGAACATCTGCATTCCAACCCTGTAATTTTCTTTCATAATTATTAGGTGAGAGGGTGGTTGATGGAGGTGTTTGCAAAAAACGATATAGAGCGTATTGTGCTTGATTAAAATCGGGTTGAATATAGGGATAGTTATTCGCGAAATCGAAAATATCCCGAATACGAAACAGCTCCTGTATTGGTCGCAAACGAATAGTTATAGTTAAATAATTGTATTGTTGAGCTATTAAAGGGAAGGCGCACCGACTGTCTTGAGCATACCACGCATTGATTGGAATATACAATTGTCTTCCACGTATGGATGGTTCAGAGCCAACAGGGTTTGAAGTATAATACGCAGAAGGATAAGAGTTTGACCTACCGAATGCGATTGAAGGATTATTTAATTCTGTAATATTTCCAGAAGCCCTACGGATTAACTCTTTTTTTTCCGATGTATAATCCCGTTCAATCACATTGCTTAAATATGAACCCGTGTAACGTGCAATAATCATTGAACCCGAAGTAACCAATACCTCTTCAATCATTTGAAATCCAATATCATCAATCCATTTAAAATCATATGAAGCATATTTATTACCGGTTTCCGGACAATAATGATATATAGGACTCCATATATCAGGCAGATTAATACAGAGAAAAGTGTCTAATAAAAGTTCGGCATAATTCGGAATATTAAATTGAAAAGTAGAACTTTCAGTCAAACGCAAATCTCGTTGTCCATCGTAATCGATTCGAAAAGCCTGTTTACCAAAATTGCGTATTTTAGAATATTTTACTTTAAAAGCGTTTAATGACGGATTTCCCAACAGGATTTTATTGTTGTTGCCAACTGCCGCCAAATTTAAGAGACCGCCAGAACCACTCATTTATATGAACGTAATGTATTTTATATAATAGATTGAATATAAAATACTCATTATACAACGTAAAAAGTGACGAATTTGGAATACATTCTAAATATCAACACTTGTGGAGAATATGCTTTCTAATGCTTCGTTCATAATTTGCGTCAATTGATTATTATCATAAGTGTTTGAATTTGAAGAATTTTGAAACAGGGGTGTTAAAATGATTTCATCTAAAATATGTGAACTACTACTCGCATTTTGTTCAGGAGTGTTTCTGGACATTTCTGCAACAGGTTTTCGACATACAGGGCATAAATTATTAATATCGAACCAGAGTAAAATATCCCCCTGTTTAAACACATGTTTGCATGTATTTATTTCACATAAAATATCCCCTGTTTGAAAATCATTATGTGAAATTGGACAAGTGTTTGTTATTAATTGATTATTATTTTCATTATAAACAAATGTTTTCGTATTTTCCTGAATTTGTTTTTGTGTTAGACGATTTTGAGGAGTCGAAGTTGAAGAAGTCGGCATTTCATAAACCCAGGAATAGGAAATATCACTAATATATGGAGAACGTCCAGCAGAAGAGAACAACTGTTGTATTAAAGAAGGTGTGTTTGTCGTATTCCTCCTTCTTGTGAAAGTTGATTGTACATTAGCCGTATTTGTTCTTGTTTGAATATTACGATATGCATCTAGAAAATGACTATTTGTTTCATTATATGATTTCCAAATATGAAGAAAATCGTTAGAATTATTAGACATTATATAAATTGTCTAATAATAATTTTTACAGGTTCAATCGCACCAAACAAACAAATACAGGATTTCTGAAAAATTGAATAAAAACAAATAGAGTGATATCATCAAAACACCTGTTTAATAATGGAAACTTCTAAAAAAACAGAGATTACATCCCTTGTCGGTTTGGAGAATTTAGGCAACACATGTTTTCTAAATACATGTCTTCAAATATTGGCGAATACACCAGAAATAAATAACCTGTTGATTTCTCCTAAATATATCTCGACAAAAAAAGAAAATAATCCAAATAGAACCATAACTATGGAATGGTTGGAAATTTATAGGTTTATGTTGAAAGAAAATTCGCAACAGGTAATAATATCACCAAAACGGTTTGTCTATTTTGTTCAAAAGATAGCCAAAGAAAAAGGACATGATTTATTTACAGGGTGGTCTCAAAATGACTTTACAGAATTCCTGTATTTTGTTGTGGACTGTTTTCACATGTATATATCAAGAGGTGTACAAGTGAAGATTCGCGGAGACCCCAAAAACATAAATGACCTAAATGCATTGGCATGCTACAGGTATTTGGAAGAGATTTATAGTAAGGATTATTCAGAAATCAAACAATTGATGAATGGAATTTATATGAGTGAAATTTATTCTTTGGATGGTAAAACATGCCATTCTATTAAACCCGAGACGTTTTTCATATTGGATTTAGAAATTCCACCATCAGAAACAGAAACAACAGAGTCTAGTTCTTTAAAGGATGATAGTCTAGTTTATTATAAACGCAGTGAAATAACTTTACACGATTGTTTCCTTTATTTTACACGTGGTGAAACCATGTGTAATCAAGATGCCTGGTTTAATGAAAAAACAGGGGAACGGGAGCCGATTATAAAAAAAATATCTTTTTGGAGTTTTCCGAAAATACTCGTCATTAGTCTAAAACGGTTTGTCAATGAATATGACAAGAAGACAACAATGGTTGATTTTCCATTGGAAAAGTTGGATTTATCCGAGTATGTATATGGATACAGTAAAAACAAGTATGTTTATGATTTGTATGCGGTGTGTAATCATTCAGGCAGTACTGATAATGGTCATTATACAGCCTTTATCCGACGAAATGAAGATTGGTATTTCTATAACGATACACAGGTGTGTAAAATAGAAGAACAACAGGTTGTTACTCAGTATGCTTATTGTCTATTTTACTCCAGAATAGAAAAATAATCCTGAGATATTTTATTTTTTTCTTCTTCTATTTCGTTGAATGTTTTTTCTTGTTTTTCCAATTGTTCTGTTAGAACCAAAACCCTGTCAAAAACTTCTCGGTTGTTTTCGTATAAATAACCCAAATTGAGACGAATGCCTGTTCTATTTTCATTTATGGTAATGTTATTTTGAACAAACACCTGTAGTATCTCGACTTGTCTTTCCAAACTTAAAGCTTCGATGCGTTCCTTTACCTTTTCTAAATATTTAGTCAATTCATCCTGTTTAATCATATTTATCTATATTCAACAGGTTATTTTTATACATTTTGAATTCGTTAAAAATATAGTTTTATTATCATTTTATAATAAAACGATGAAAAAAACACTATTGACCAACATTTTTAATGAGGAATATTTATTGCCGTTTTGGTTGTATCATCATAAAAATATGTTTGATGATATAATTATTGTTGATTACAACTCAACAGATAAATCCTTAGAAATATGTAAAAGTATTTGCCCAAACTGTAAAATAATAAAAACACGAAATAATTATTTTGACGCTCAAGATATAGACATTGAATTTATGGATATTGAGAACAGTATTGAAGGAATAAAAATAGTTCTTAATACAACTGAATTTTTATTTTGTGAAGGGTCAATACAGGACCTTTTTTTAAATGCTTCACAGCAGACGTCTTATTCTATTACAGCTGTAAGTCCTTACTCTATTAATACATATAATATAATGAACTATTATGAATTATTTCATCAAATGTTAAACGAGGATGTTGTTTACCATCATGATAGAGGTGTAAGATTTTTACACAATTTTTCGAATGGACAATATCATATAGGTAGACATGCAACAAATAATCCGACTATTCTATTAGATAAAGCACATATAGTGTGGTTCGGTTATTATCCTATGAACAGACAGTTATTAAATCGAAAATTACAAATTAAACATAACGTTTCTCAACGAGATAAAGAGATTGGTCATGGTTTTCATCATTTGTTTAATGAAGACAAAATGATTAGTATTAATACAGAAAAATCATCTTCGGGTGTAAAACTAGAAATTTTAAATTCATCCCTGTATAATACTTTATATTCAAAATTTAGAAACAAAACGTTTATCGTCACAGGTGGTTGTGGATTTATAGGTTCTCATATGGTTGATAAGTTAATTTTCTTGGGACATAAAGTAATAGTATTGGATAATTTATTAAGCGGAAAAATAGAAAATTTAAACGAATCGGCCTTATTAGAACAAATTGATATAACCGATTACGATTTATTAGATAAGACACTTGAAAAATACGAAACAATTGACGGAATATTCCATTTTGCAGCAATAGCAAGAACACCCTGGTGTATTGATGACCCACTTTTATGTTATAATACAAATGTAATGGGAACAATAAATATATTAGAAATTGCAAGAAAACGAAATATTAAGCGAACCGTGTTATCATCATCTAATGTTGTCTATGCATATTTAACTCCTTATAGAACATCCAAAGAAGCACTTGAAGGATTGATGTTAACTTATCATAAAATGTACAACATGTCTGTTATAGCGTTAAGATATTCTAATGTATACGGTAAAAGACAGAGTGAGACAGGTCCTTCACCCAATGTTTTTGCGGCATTACGCAAGTCGAAAAGAGAATTGGGAAAACTCATGATAACTGGCGACGGTAATCAAACAAGAGATTACACACATGTAAGTGATATTGTAAATGGTAATTTATTATCCATGTTCGATGACTATTGTGGTATTATCGATTTATGCACAGGTAAAAGTATTTCATTAAACTACGTCGCGCAATTCTTTGATTGTCCATTACAATATATTGATGAAAGACCAGGCGACATAAAACACATTGTACAATCTGCTGAAAAAGCGTATAATATTCTGGGATGGAAAGCATTAACAGAATTAGAAGATGGTATTAAAGACGTTTTACTCTAATAAATATTTACACCGATGAAGATTTGAAATGGTACACACAGCCAAGGGCTGTGGTACAATTAATTCATTTATCGGTAACAGTAATCCCATTGAATGAATTAAAGGGCACCGAGAGGAGCCGATTTACACCCTTGAAGATTTGAAATGGTACACACATCCAAAGGCTGTGGTACAATTCATTTATCGGTAACAGTAATCCCATTGAATGAATTAAATGGCACCTAAAGATGCCGATTTACACCCTTGAAGATTTAAAATGATACACACAGCCAAAGGCTGTGGTACAATTCATTTATCGGTAACAGTAATCCCATTGAATGAATTAAAGGGCTCCTTTAGGAGCCGATTTAAATCTTCAAGGGTGTAAATCTTCAAGGGTGTAAATCTTCAAATGATGTATAGTATTTTTATCCATAGTTAAAAATTGTAAAGAACATGTTTTACATTTGTTGTGAATATTTTTGTGTATAATCATCAAAAATATTTAACATCTCCCATTGTAATTTCCTACACCATCCCAACTTATACCATGTAGACCAACCCAGTTTTGTTTAGCGCAAATGGCTGATGTTCCGGAATTAGTACCCCATTTCGGGTCACTAAAATTAATTTTATAAGTACCGTTTTCATTAACCAACCCATATAAATTGGTGTCGGTTGTGGATGAAGAAGGAACAAATGTTCCAACGTTTGCTCCCACATAGTTTGGAACAATACACAGGTTGTTGTTTGATGGGTCGTTTACCCAAAAATCAGGACAGGCGTTTGCTAAAGGCGGAAATACCCCTGATTTCACCCCTTTAGACATTGTGTAGCCAAAAACGACAAGTAAAATAATCAAAATAATCAATGCCACCACTGTAACAATAATATAAAATAAATTTTCCATTATGTCAATTAAACTATAAAGAGAAATTACAACACTATTATTCAGAAACAGACCCCTGTTTGTTTATTATTTTGAAATATTCCGTCAATTCTTTCTCCATTTTGTGTTTTTCTTTTTTGGTTAATTGAACCTTTTTCTTTTCAAATTCCGAAAGTATTTTATTGGTTTTTTCCCGATTTTTATTTGATTTTTTCGGTTTTTGTAACAGGGTTGTTTTTACGATGTGGTATATAACAAATCCTAAAACAATGAGTAAGAAGGATTTAAGCAATTCCAGCAACATTTGTTCTATAATTTGAAAAAAATAGATTGGGTTTATACCAACAGTTATACACCGATTTACACAGTATTTGGTTGTGGTACAATTAATTTTATTTTATCGGTAACAGTATTCACCATTGATTTACACCTGTGAAGGTTTTGGATTAAAGAAATTTGTAAACCAACTAAAATAACCCTGATTATCCTGTTGAGGAATACCCTGTTGAGGAATATCCGATTGAGTAATATCCTGTTGATAAATACCCGGTTGAGGAACTGCACCTGGTTCATTACCACCTTTAACTCTTTTTCTTTTTAGTTTCGGTGTTTTTCTGTTTTGTTTTTTATTTTTTCCAGTTTTCCTCATTATTTCTTGTATAATGTAGTGGTAGAAATTTTGTGAATTATTCTTATTACATGTTTGATATTTTGGAAAAATTGAAACTAAATAAACACATGTTTTCAATATAACGAATTAACAAAATGTCTAAATCATCTAGAACGATTTTATTTATTGACAAATCAGGAACAATAAAAGAAATACAAGTCAAACAGGAGGATATTCCCAACAACCTGTATAAAAAAGCAGGTTTAAAAACACCCGATGATTTTGCCGAACAGTTTGTATGGGAGTTAAATTTGAATGAAAATGTCTCTTTTGATATCGGTGTAAATACAGAAGAATCCAAGACGTCTTCAACAAAAAATTATTCCATATCTATTTACGGAAAAAAGGTAGGGAAACAGGTGAAAAACACGTATGGATTCCCGCCCCCTTTAGAAGAAACCAATCTTTATGGCAACTGTCTTTTGGTAAATAACCGTGGTTCAATAACACTAAAGGAGTGGAACAACCTGTTTGAACTAATTTATGAAAAATATGATGCCGATGATGAAGACGAAGCGAATGATAGTTCAAGTGAAATAAATGAAGATGCAGATGCAGACGAAGAGGGGGATGCAGATGAAGAAGTTGAAGAAGATGATAATGAAGAACAAATCGAAAAACAGAATGAAGTAAAGAGGAAAAACAGTAAAAAAAACGCTAAAACAGCCATTTCGGATTTTGAATTAACATATATCGAAGAACAATACTTGGATTGCGAAATGGAATTAGAACCGGAAGAATATTTACATCCTTGAATAAAACCAAAAGAATCTGGTCCATAAAAAAATAAGTCTTGTATCTCATTTTTTTATAGCGTTTTTTTGCAACAGGGTTCCTCTGTAAAACATTTATTCTACATCCATTTTATCTTCTTCTATTTGTTCATTATTTATTTTACGTGTTTTTGATAAAATGTTCTCCCTTTTTTTCTGACTTAAATTAAATTTATATTTCAATACAGATTTATCATGTTCTGTTAGCTGTTGCTTGTTATCTTTTCTTGTTGTACCCGTTTTGCCCTCTTTTTTTCTCTTGCTTTTTGTAATATTATTTTTGTGTTTTTCTAGTTCCTGTAATAATTTTAATTCTAACGCTTTTTTTTTTCTTACCTCTTCTTGTAAACGAGCATTATCCTGTTTATGAAGAATTAATTCGGCGTTGATGCGGTTTATTTCATTTTGATGAAGATTTTTAATATTCATTGTTAAGGTATTCAAGTCTTTTTCTTTTTTATTAACATTATCTTCTTTCTCGAATACTTCTTTCACGTATTTTTCCAATTTTTTTTCTTTCGTATTAATATTTTTTTCTTTCTCGAATACTTCTTTAAGAGATTTTTCCAAATTTTTTTCTACTCTTAATAATTCATCATTTTTCTCTTGTAATTTTAGTAGTTCTTGTCGTTTCCGTTTTTCCCAATCTTGTAAATTTTCTTGTCTAATAGATATTTCTTTAGTATTGAAATTATTTAAATTTTCTTGCAAATTAAAAGTATTATCAGATTTTTCAGGACTTTTACTATTTTTCCTCTTTTTTTTTAGTCTTTCTTTTAATTTCGCTTGAATAACTCTTTGTTTTTCTTTTTCAAGCTCTTCTTGTCTTTTTTTTTCTCTTTCTCGTCTTTGTCTTTCTCGTTCTCGTTCTAGTCGTTCTCGTTCTAGTCTTTCTCGTTCTAATCTTTCTCGTTCTAGTCTTTGACTTTCTCGTTCTTGTCCTTGACTTTCTCGTTCTTGTTCCTGTCTTTGATTTTCTATTTCTTGTTCCTGTCTTTGATTTTCTATTTCTTGTTCCTGTCTTTGATTTTCTATTTCTCGTTCCTGTCTTTGACTTTCTTGTCTTTGTTCCTGTCTTTGACTTTCCTGTCTTTGTTCCTGTCCTTGACTTTCTTGTCTTTGTTCCTGTCTTTGACTTTCTTGTCTTAAATCTCCTTGATTTATAACAGCACTATAATCCGTCTTGTATTTAAATTTTTTAAAGGTTTCTTTACCATTATTATTACTAAACTTATTAAAATTATTGCGATTCGTATTTATTATATTTATTCTATCAATCAACGATTGATTTTGAATACCAATTTTTAAAGAATCAGCTGTTTGATTAGATAAAAAATCTCTTGCTCCATTTATTTTTTTAATAATACCTTCCGTTATCTCTAATAAATTATCCTTTTCCTGTTGAGATAGACTTTCAATCAAGTTTATTTTATCTGGATGATAACGTAAACTTAATTGTTTATGTCTTTTTGTTATTTCTTTTAATTTTAAAGGTATAATTCCTAATATCAAGCATGAATCATTATAATTTCCTGGTTCATTTAAATTTTCAATAATTCTCCATTCTTTATAATAATATGTGTCTTCTGTTGTCATTATTATATAACATAGGTTAAGATTTTAATAGTGGATTATCAGATGATAACATGTTTCTAAACGCATTGTGGAAATTATAATTTATCAATTATAAATAATCCTGTATAGTGTCTATACAGGATTATTTATGTCATAACATTGAGGCTTACACCGATGAAGATTTACACCGGTGAAGATTTAAATTGGCACCTAAAGGTGTAAAGTTGTAAATGATTATTTTTTATTTTTACCCTTTTTCCCTTTTTTCTTGGGGTCTTTCACTTCATTTGCAACAGGTTGTTTTGTCGATGTAGTTTCTTCCAATCCGTACTGTATCATTAATGCATCAATATCTTCTGGTTTTGTCGATTGTTCTTGTTTTTCACCATTCAGTAAACGAAACACCCTGTTGCCTTCTTTGTCGACTTCAATTACACTGTTTTTTAAACAGGTGTTGTCAAATTTCTTCTTTTCGGCAATGTTGCGCTTCATTCGCTCCCTTGTTTCGTACTGTTTTTGCATTCTATTTAATGCATTTTTGTCTATTTTCATATTTTTACCCCCGCCTGGAGCAGACCTTTTAAATTCCTCAAACATTTTCATAATTCCGTCCTTTCCGCCCATCTGTTTAAACATGTCGGAAGTCTCTTTCATGAACTCTTCTTCATTGCCACCCTCTTGCATCTTTGTTTTTACTTTCTCAGTCATTTTCTTCATTAAATTCATCATTTTAGCAGGGTTCTTCATTAATCGTTTAATAACTTCTTGCATAGAAGGGTTTCCTTGAATGTCTCCCAATTCCTTTTCAAATTCAGAGAATTCATCCTTCATTTCTTCAACTAATTCCTTTACTAAATTACCGATTTTTCCACCCATTAACTTCTTTAAATGCTCCTGAAGATTATCCGTATCCATGTTTTGAAAAAGGTTTTCAAACATATTTGGTATTTTTTCCTCTTTTTCTTCATCTGAGTCTTCTTTAGTATCTTTTTTTTTGTCTTCTCGATTAACATCATAATGTTGAAAAAAAGACTTGAGACCTTCCACTGTTTCCTTTATTTTACCCTGTAATTCTTTTTCATCAATGCCTTGAAACAGGTTGGCTGATTCACCAAACGCTGATTTATTACTGACATTTTCAATAACTTGAAACAAAATAAGCTGTAAATATCTCCAAATAGTTTTCTTGGTATTTTCACTAATATTGGAATAAAACAATTCTGCAAAATCCACTTCGGGTAAAAAACAAGTGTTTATTTCTTGAACGTCTGGATTGTTCTTTGTAAAAATCTCTTCATTTTGATAGAGGATATCAAAAAAACGTTCTGGGTAGACAGTTGAGAAATAATCGGTTAATTCTGTGGGTTCTTCTCGATTTTTTAAAGTGATTTTTGCCCATTGTTCTCGTTTTTCCGGAAAAGTAATAGACAAGTCTGTTATAAAATCGTTTATAATCTTTTCCATTAAACTGTATTAGTAATATGTAATAAAATTATTTAAACCTTTTTACGAATTGAAAAACCGTTTTAGTCGTTCGTAATCCGGCGTTTTATGTCCTTCTGTTGAAAAACATACCTCCATAAACCTTTCTAATCTATTTCCTCTGATGTCTTCTGTATTTCTGGCCGTCGTTATATATTGATAAATATAACCTACAGATATCAAGTCGTCGCGTTTAGCCGGTGTTTCCCCCCTTTTCACAAAGGGACTCATAAAACGCAAATTCCCAGTTTGACAAGCACCTTTCACAACAGGTTTGTTTACATCTTCCATGTTGAAAACGGTAGCGAGTCCAAAGTCAATGAGTTTTATCGAGTTGTGTTTTTCAGTCGACCACATAAAGTTCTTGGGTTTAATATCGCGATGAATAATGCCTAAATTGTGAATAATGCAACAGATGTTAATCATTTGACACATTAGAGAGTTTTTTTCAACAGGTGTGTTTGGGAAATAGTCTTCTAAAGAATGCGGGAAATAATCCATAACCAAATAGGTTGTCAGGTTGTCATATCGCCCAAACAAACAGATTCTAGGAATGTCGAAACAACCACCGCGATATAAAAAATCCATAACTGTAGCTTCATGACATAAAGTGCCGTGTTGTGTGTCGATTTTAATTGCAACAGGGTGTTTTGTATATCGATTTATGCCGTAATACACGGCTCCAAATTTTCCCTTGTCTAAGTAATGCTGTATTTCATATCGTCCTCGTTCTCCGAATACTTGCACAATATTACAATTCTTCTCGTCCATTGTTCTTATAATATACACAATTGGATGTTCTAATACACCTTTTACACATCCGATTTCTATTGTAAAAAACACGCCATAGTATAACAACACTGTTGTAAAATGAATATAGAACAGACAATATTTGATTTTGGATGGGTCATCTCCGAATCTGTAATAGTTGGTTCATACGTTGTTTTATTATTTTTATTGATTACACAGGTGTTTTATTTTTCGGATTGGAACCTGTTATTATTCGTGTTGGGGTTTATCAAACACTTTTTTGGTTATTTATTGGGTATACAAAATCTTTACTGTAGATACGGTTATGCTTGTCGAAATATTACACGTAAAAAACAGGGGAATACAACTAAAACCTCAAATGATATTTTGATGGAAAAAATAGTTGAATCCGTTTTGGAAGGAATCGCTTTTGTTGCGGTTGGACTTTTCATTAACGTCTTTTACAAAATTGATAAAATATATGTGGTTTTTTTAACAGGGGTGTTATTGAACTTGATTTCGGAACTTTTAGGACTTCACGCGTATTTTTGCGAATACGGTTGCAAACAGACGTTCTACACCATTGAAGATTTACACCCTTAAAGATTTACACCCTTGAAGATTTAAATCGGCTCCTAAAGGAGCCCTTTAATTCATTCAATGGGATTACTGTTACCGATAAATGAATTAATTTAATTCTTAAGCATTTCAACAGCAGATAAATAATAAAAAATAATATATTAGATTAAATAAAAAATATGTTTCATGGCCACTCCAAATAAAAATTTCATAAACCAAATAAATCATTTCTGTTTTCTTTTTAAACTCTTTCCTTACTGACTAGACCAATCGGGGGAAACAATTTCTTGACAAAAAATTCAACTGTTTGTCAAGAAATAATATTAAATTAAACAATAATAATATTCAAAATCATTTTTTGTAAAAATTAATGTAATTTGGAGACGATGTGAATTCATATTTTTGGATTTTCTATTTATTTGCAAGAAATCTCAACAGTTATTAAAAACAATTCACAAATGAATAAAATGATTGATTATGAACAAGAAACCAACGAACGATTGACTTATCTGGCGTACTTGAATGATTTTGCAAAAGCCGGTTCAAGTATTGCGTCATTACCTCAAAACTACAAAGAAGAATTGCAACATTGCAAAATTTGTTATGGAAAAGGAATTGACGAAGAAAAAGAATGTTTACCTCTTGATATCATATCGGCTGTTTCCAATGAAATAAAGGCAACATTTGACCATTTGGATGCTGTTGAAACAACCAAAATTCATGTAGATACAAGTCGAAAACTTATTCTTTCCATGCAACAAACCTATGAGACTGAAGGAAGACGCAATCGTGAATTTTTAAACATCATAAATCCATTATTGGCCTTGACGGAAACCATGGATGTTGCCACAGTATATGAAATACGCAAAAATTATGGTCCTGACGGATATAAAACTGTTCCTGTAGAAGATAATAAAAACGCACTTATTGCTATTTTCGAAGGGAAATTAGAAATAGGTTGTTGTGGCGACCCCTCTTTACAGGCTTGTTTTGATTATTCAAAATATTGTGGTCAAATGGCAGCAGCAGGAATAGATGGTCATTATCCTTGTTTACTCTTGACTTTGGCCGGTTGTCAAGTCACTGTGAGTTTGGCATTGGTCGCTAAAACAATTTTTGTTTGTCCTTTGATTGACGCCCTTTTGTTTCAAGGATTAGACCGTGTCCAAAAAGGAGCCAAAGTATTGGCATCTATTGAAAAAGCCATGAATCGTTTAGTCCAATATTACAACCATAACGAATGGATGCAACCGGAAAACTCCTTATTGTCTCTTCCTTTTTACATCCATATAAATATGAAAGGCGTGCAGACTCGGATTCATTACACTCAAAATTTGAAACTTCAACCTTGTCAATCCTATGTATTTTTAGCAGAAATAGAAGGCACTCGTCAAAAGATTGTTGTTAAATTCACTCGTCATTATTGCGAACAAGCCCATCAACTTTTAAGCGACCACCATTATGCGCCTACATTACATAGTGTCCAACAAATAAGCGACGAATGGAAAATGGTCGTCATGGATTATATTCCAGACTCCTTGTCCTATTTTCGATTATACAGTCGCATTTCAAATCCAACGAAAATAATATTTCGCAATCAACTACTTGATATAGTCAATATTTTACATCATCATGGATATGCACATGGTGATTTACGACGACCCAATGTTTTACTCGTAAATACAGATGAACCACGCGTTTATATTATAGACTATGATTGGTGCGGACCTATTGGAAATGTGTTGTATCCTGACAATATCGATTTGGGCCAATTTCCTTGGATTCAGACGACAGATTTGCCTTTGGCTACTCAAGAACATGACACAATGGCCATTCAAAATATAATAAAAGATTTCCATATAGAATAAAAATTTCAATCAAGGACATAATAACAAAAATTGTCTGTCAAGAAAAAGAATATACAAAGTTGAAGCCTTGAAGAGTTATTCAACTTTGCACTGTGAAATGGAACAAATGATTCAAGCCATGCAAAATGATATCACAGAAAGGCAGCAAGAACGCATTGTCAAGAAATTTTGGGTCTTGTTTCATCAGCTTTCAAAGGGTACTACCAAATATAGAACGCCACCACATGAATACGATATGCGAATGAAGTTTTTCATGGAGAAGCTGACGGATACTCATATTATGACGCCCAAAGTGCATAACGAATTAAAGATACTTGGTGGCGCGGGTAAGGACCCAGTCGAAAGTATGATTCAGATGTTGGGCAAGTATCAAAATGTGGAAATAACTCTGAAATATCGTCACCTATTGGAGTGCCAATGGAAGTATTTGTAAAATCCCAGCACGCAATTGTGAGTTTAATTTCCAACATTTACACCGATGAAGATTTGAAATGGTACACACAGCCAAGGGCTGTGGTACAATTAATTCATTTATCGGTAACAGTAATCCCATTGAATGAATTAAATGGCACCTTTAGGTGCCAATTTAAATCTTCAAGGGTGTAAATAATCAATTACTGTATAAATATGGGAAATGAAGCATCATCCAGAGAATATTTTAGAAAAAGAGCTCTAGAAATAAAGAGGGATGAAATAGCATGTGAAGACGAAAATTTATTAAGAGAATTAGTTCATCATATTTATTTTGTTTCCAACGACGACAACATTAAGGAAGATATTCTATGGTTGTGCCAACCTTTCCTCTTTTCCTGTATCCGCTCTGAATGAATGCGTTGAAGACCTTCGACGATTTTCTCGTTGCTTTACAAAAATGAATCAAGAAGAACTAAATAAACAAACAGTCGACCTCATGTATGCTATTCAATTGGAAACGCGCAATAGAAGTCCTCGAGAATTATATCCAGAAATATGGGAACCGCCTGTCTTTTTTGTATTCACAATGAATCGATTGTTTTGGAATAAATGTTTCATAAAAGGTATCGAATTTGGTAGGTGTGATGACGATACCTTGATGAATGTCTCGATAATGCCACAACAAATCTTTTATCAAAAATGTTTTCCCTACTCCGCGTCTCCCTAAAATAAAAACAGTGGGTAGTTCTGTTGTACGGGACTTTATCAACGCTATATCCAATTTGGGGTTCGTCTCCATGGGATTCTTCTATTTTCCTTGGTACATTTATATTTATTTCCTGCTTTTTCTGTTTATTTTTTCATGACTTTTTCTATACAGGGTTATTATTTCCTGTATAGAAAAACAAAAAGACTGCTTTCATGAAACTGTAACAAATCCTGTAAAAACACCTAGCAACATAAAACTTGAAGTGACTCCAATAAATCCATTCAAAATAAAAAAGGGAATATTTTTCTTCTTTTTTATAATGCTATCGCAACACAAATAAATAGTTCCAGCAAAATACATACTGACAAAAATAGTTCCGATTTTACCCATGTCGGTGTAAATTTTATTGAGTTTGGATTTGTAAAATGGTATAAAATTGACTTCTTTTATATATGTAAAAGCATATTTTTAATCTATACTCGTAAATAATGGCTATTGTTCATACACCATATTCGTTAATGTTTCAGACGGTCTTTCTCGAGAACCAACAGGGTTCTATAAAAGAAGACCTGTTACAAAAACTGAAACCTTTTTTCTACAAGGGTGTTACAGAATTAGCCAATTGTATCCATAATACCCTTTTGATTGAGGAAAAAAAAGTAGAAATCCTTCCAAAGATTGAAACACGCGTTGAACGTAAAGAGCCTATAAAAAACACCATGTTTTGGTCTCTATATCATTACCATAATCCCCTGTTATACGCGGAGAAATACGATATTAATATGGAACTACAAGAACGGCATAAAATCGCAGAACATTTCCGTGAAAAAACGAAATGTCTAAAAGACAGACGTCATCGTTTGACCAACGCTGATGTTGACGAAATTGTGTCAAACTTATTAACCCTTACTACGCGTAAAACTATATGGACCACATGTTTTGGAGACATTTCCGTAGACATATCTCAAGCTATAGTCTTTGCTCAATATTACAGAAAGAACATCTATATTTGCATTCCGGAACGCCGTATTATGGTATCCTTTATTTACGAAGAAGATTCTGACAAAATCACCCTAATATTCGACCCAATAAGTGGCCTGTTTAAAATATCTGAGGAGGCAAACACTTTAACAACAGGGTATTTGTCGATGGAAACGATGAAGACGACTTTAAAACCCCTGTCTCAATACAAACTAACAGAATTAGTTGAAATGTGTCAACAGTTGGGTTTATCACCGCCAAAGAAAAAGTGTGATTTGTATAGATGTATTATAGACCATTGTCACGGCGTAAATGTTTCTTCGACGTCTTCTTAAAACCCTTTAATTTTTTTTGCCTTTTAATTCGTTTAACATGTTTTCGTGTTTTCCCGCCTTGTTTAGAACCATTCTGTTGTTGTGGTTGTGGTTGCGGTTGTGGTAGCCCTCTAGTTTCTGAAATTTGCAGAGAACCATCAGCGATTACGTCGTAGAAATAGTTTTTTACAGTGGCGCGGTTGTTGGTTTCCATAAGTTCCATAAAAATATTACCGAGTTTTTCATTACTATAAAGACATTTTTTTACTTTTTCTTGATTAATAGTTGTTACTTTACCACGAATAACATCTAATCCAATATAAATCAACAGGTTTTTGTTGCCATTTTGAGTAATTCCTCCAACGTAATACAGTTTTGAACTATTACTCCCTTGTTCAGCAATTTCATCAATAACGTTTTTGAAAGAGTCTTCCAAAACGGGTTTCCCCCTTGTTGAATAAAGAAAATTTTTTTGGATATACAGGATAAAATACAGGAGATTTCGGTTTGTATTATTAAAAAAATCGTTGCATAGACGGTCTAATTCTGGATTAGAAGTTTTAAAAACGGATTTTCTGAATTTTTCAACAGATTCACCCATTCTTGTGTATTCTGGATATTTATTGAGATAATCGTACAATTCCTGTTGGAATTTTGGAAGGGGGTCATTCGTTTTAAAGATATATTCGTTTCTTTCAATTAAATCCAAAACTGAACGATTGGTTATAAGACTTTTAAAACTTTCAATAATATTTTTTACAATACTACCAAATACACTAGTTGTACTACTTCTGGAACCTGAATAATTTATAACATTTTGATTGTATGTATCGTTAAAATTTTTCAAAGGAACAATATTTTCTGATATTTCCATAATAATTTTCTCCTGTTGTTCTTCATAGTTTTTTCTTTCTTGTTCAGCTTTATCAACAGGGGTTGTTTTATCCTTGGCTATTTTTTTTCGATTATCATAAAGCCCTTTTAATTCATTGTATTTTCCTTTTATCTTTATTATATTATCTAAAATCTCTTTTTCATCTGTGGAAATATCTGTGACAGTTCTTTTACTCGCCTTTTCCAAATTATTTAAAATACCATTTCTGGGGTCCATCAAATTCTCCACGATTTTGTTCAACCCGGAATTCACCACCTGTTTTCCTTGAGTTTTTGACCAAACGTAAAACGCGTAAATATCAGAAAATAGCTGTTGGAATTCGGGAACATTAAACACATCGTTTTTCCACGTCAATTGAACAACCGTGTTTCCCTTGTAGTAGACAAGACCGTTTTCTGTAGTAGCCACCGTTTTGTTTCTATTTAAAACAGGGGCATTTATCTTTGGTATATCACTATGAGGCACCTTGTCATCGAACGAATTGTGTATATTCGGTATTGAATTGTAAAATGCTGGGAACAAAAAATACAATATGGTAATTATATTGTTGTTAAATGTGGTTCGTAATTCATTTTCTTCGGTAACAACAGGGTATGGTTTTAAAGTTTGATAAAACAGGGGGTTGTTGGTTAGAAATCTTGTACGATTTTGTGAATCAATAAATTGAAAAGGTATTGTTTTGTTGGAAGAAAAAAAAATGTCGTTTGAAGTTGTTGGAAAAGACGAGCTTGTATTGGTTGACAATTCATTTAAAGAGAAATCTTCTGGAGTTTGACTGTCTCCCAAAAAAACCTTTATATTTAGTTTTTCCGTCATATTATGGTTGAATAAACGTTGTTGAATATTATCCTGTTATAATATTCAACGAAAATGTATTGATTAGAAATAGTGAGAGAATCCCAATGTCCCTCCAGAACTTCCTTCTTCGTAAAGGTCATCGTGTATATGTTGCGGTTGGTGGTGGTTTTTCATTATTTCCAACAGTGAATTTGATATGTCTGTTGTTTCATTGTTGGACATGTCTGAATTACTCATGGCTTCAATATGATAATCAATAAAACTTTCAGGCAAACAACAGTAGACAGATTCATCGTTCAATACGAAATCCATAACAACGATAAACAAACATGTTATTAAAAAAGCGGTTAAAATATCCCTCGTTCCCATCCAACAAATGGCAAAAACAAGGATATTGCGACTAAATGTATATTTCAAATAGCCTTCAATCGGTTTAGGTAATCGCATATTTACGTACTTTGACCCAATGTTTAATATTATAATCATTACCCCTGCAAATATTTTGCTGTCATTAATTGGACCAATGTAATTTCTTAAATAGTAACTTAATCGGGTAATGGTTGAAAAAAAGTCTTTTCCCTTTGGTATAGAAACATTCTTGCTTTGAGGAGAAATATCATTAAATGACGACTTGATAGAGTGCCCTGTTGTCTTACTTTTCATAAAAACGGTGTTATTAAAGTAACAGTGGATTTTTTACGAAAAGTATGCTTTAGCGAACATAACGAACACCATTGTTTCCACTACGAGCAAATCCGTCAATGACATAAATAATAAAGACACCTAAAAAACAATACAGGATAAATTCTTCTAAAACATTGTCGGTTTTTTCATTTTGTTGTTGTTCTAAAAGATAAATCATATAATTTAGTTTTTCCAACAGTATGTCGTTATTTTGACCACTAGTATTTTTGATATTCCCGTTGTTGATGTAATCGGGTTGATATGTGGTATTTCCTGAATAAATGGTTCTATAATTGGCTAAAGCATCTACACGGCTATCTGGTGTTGCGTATAATGGGGGTCGTTTTATCTCTCCGACATCTTCAGGACTTCCCTTTTTAACCAAAACTGGGGGTGGAATTGGTTCAACCCCTGTTGTTAAATCTTGAAAATTTTCCTTGTTCATTTTTTCCAACAGTTCGTATATTTTTGTTTGCGTTTTATCAGCTTTATCCTTGTCTGCTGTCATCATCGGTTCTATTATTTCTAAATCGTTTGTATCTAATAGAGGGGTTTGTTGAGGTTTACCAAAAGAGGGATTACTCTTTTTTTTTGAAAAATCCCCCGCATCCCATGAAGAATATTGTAATGACATTTCTGGATAGATGTATGTTATTAAACATTGAGAAAAATGTTGCGAGACTTTACTCAACAACAAAATTGAATTTAATAGCAACACAATACATTCTAATAAATATTCATACGAGTTATTAAATCACAATGATTGCATCAGATATGAACATCTTTAGACAGAATATTCGCCAAAAATTGTTTGAAAAATTCGGCAAAGATAATGGGCTAACAGAGAATGGAACTGCCAATATCGAAATAAGTGTTTATAACTACAGTTTGGAAGAAGCACAACGTCAAAAAATTGTAAAAAAATGGGAAAATCGCCACTTTTGTCAAATTTATTTAGATAGATTGCGGTCTATATATATTAATTTAAAAAACCCGGAATTCATTGAGAAAATTAAAAGCGGTGAATTCAAGGAACAACAGGTTGGGTTTTTGAGCCATCATGAAATGAATCCGGAGAGATGGCGTTTATTGATGGAACAGAAGATGAAACGAGACCAAAACAGTCAAGGAACATCCCTGTCTGCTTCCACAGATATGTTTACCTGTCGTAAATGTCAATCCAAGAAATGTGTATACTATGAATTACAAACGAGAAGTGCTGATGAACCTTCAACAATTTTTGTCACTTGCTTAAACTGTGGTAAAAATTGGAAACAGTGAAAATTAATTATTTATAGATGGCTTATGATTTAGTGTTGTGACTTAATGGTTGTTCCGCCCCCGCCTCTTTTAGTATTACCACCTTTTAAACCAAAAAAGTTTTTTATTTTACTTTTTACTCCTCTTTTAGATTTTCTAGAGTAATTATTTCGGTTTTTTTGGTGTTTCTTATGATATTTTGTTTTTCTTCCACCTAAAACAGGTCCTGTATATAATTTTGCGGTTGTTTCCATGTTCAAAATTGTTTAGTTATATTAATGATAGATTTTTAGAAAGAGATATCCTCCCTATTTGTCATTACTCTTAACGATTATGTAACAATGTACTTTCTCCGCCTCTTTTAGTATTACCACCTTTTAAACCAAAAAAGTTTTTTATTCTACTTTTTACTCCTCTTTTAGATTTTCTAGA
>Ga0304728_1000271_pt1 | contig 43310 bp, 45 predicted proteins | sample C_130625_MF_Meta_FD_190476 | JGI IMG/M metagenome (GOLD analysis project Ga0304728, IMG submission 190476) | Freshwater microbial communities from Lake Croche, Canada to study carbon cycling - C_130625_MF_MetaG (v2) (version 2) | ecosystem: Environmental > Aquatic > Freshwater > Lake | place... | reverse complement strand
AATCATCATTCTTGACATCCTTCTTAGTTTTCAAACTCTTCTTTTCCTTTCGGATTACCCCTCTTCTCTCCCACCATAAACATTTCAATTTTTTTTTCTTCTATTACTTTTCTCTTACATCATTTTATTTTTTAGCTGGTACCCTTTTGCTTGCTCTGCTGGTACCCCTTTTCTTCTTCCTAGCCATCTCTTTTTTATAAACCTTATAATTTTTGATACTATAACATCAGAAATTATTACCATCATCGTTTGCTTCTCAATAGTTCATCTATTGTTATTAATGCTGCATCATTATTAGGATGAATCTTTGCGGGTAATAAAATAACACTTGTATCTTCCTTTTTCTCTTCCTTTTTATTCACCTTTTTAACTATAGTAGATGTTGACTTCTGCAACTTACTTTCTACTATTTCATCATTAAAATCATAAATCTCCAATAACTTTTTGATGACCTTACTTCTCTCAATATCGTTTACACCGAGTTCAACGATTTTAATCCCAACATTAGATTCCTTGCCACTTTTTGTAAGAAAACCAGTATACTTTTTAAAACGCTCAATAAAATCAGATAAACCACTTTCCACATTACGGTCAGATTGCTTTAAATCTCCAGTAATAACCATTTTACTACCTTCACCAATTCTTGTCGTTAACATCAACATTTGATTTGGAGAACTATTCTGCATCTCATCCGCAATAATAAATGCATTTTTAAATGTCCTGCCTCGCATGAACGCCAACGGGGATATTTCAATTACATTATTATATAACATTGTTTCCACATCCTTCTTCGCATAAAACTCATAAAAAATATCAAAAATGGGCCTCGTCCAAGGGTCCATTTTTTTTTGAATCGTCCCTGGGAGAAATCCAATCTCTTCCTCTTCCACTGGCACAATAGGTCGCGTAATCACAATCTTATTAACGTTCCCATTCCTTAGTTCTTTAATAGCCTGATTGCAAGCCAATGCAGTTTTGCCGGTTCCGGCAGGACCAACCACAAAGAGAATCTTTGTATCTGTATCTTGTAACCCCTTTACATATGATTCCTGATTGGCTGACTTGGGTTTATAATAATGATATAATGATTTTAACTCCATATTATTATCACGTTTCATACTAAAAAATCTAGTACGTTGATACCCGTGCACACACGTCCTATGTAATAGTGTTGAGTTGAACAAAAAAAGGCCCTTTAATATGTGATGTACCTTTATCATCATACTATTATTATAATTTTCGTTTTATACGATTTTAATAGAATATCTATTTTGAACTGCGGCTACTACTAATATCAATAAAGATAGATATAAACTTAATAATCAGAGATGCCATTAAATATGTATTTGTTGATGAAGAACACAAACTTTGATTCATCTCACCCCAAAACATGATACCGCCGACAACTGTCCATGCCAATGTAAAATAAGAACAAAGTATTTTTATGATGTAAAATATCAACTTAGTGAACGAATCTTTTTTCTCAAACTCTTGCATATTTAGTGACAATATGGATACAATTGCTATAAAAAGGAAACTTGAACCTAATATTGCATTTGTAAGCAGATAATCATACATTGTCAAATTAATATGCAGTTGCTGTTGAAGACATTCTTTGTTATTAATTGCATAATAATAGTCACAGAATATAGTTGGAAAACAAAATACCAATACGACAACCCAACTAACAATGTAGATTGCGCGTTGACTATCATCTTTTACGGTTGGACTAATCGTGCCATAAGCAATCTCTTTGGGTTGAGATTCCAAATCATTAATTGGTGTAACGATATTGTTAGTTAGCGTTGACATTGTTAATACTGCTGGTTTCTATTAATATATGATTTTCTGCATCAATTTTTTTAATAATATTAAAATACCGTTTAAACTTTTTAACACCATCTAATGTATAACCATCGCATTTTCTAACAGGAATCATTTTATAACCATATACATTAAGAATTTGTCTTACTAAATTTAATAAAGGCCATTTTTGTTGTTTGTCTGCTTTAGTTTGTAAACTTGTCAATGCAGATGAGCTAAGAATTTTCTTTAATTCAATCAACTCTGGTTTAATTTTATTATAAATAGTATCACTGAGAAGAGAATCCCTTGGGATAAGTATTTCATTTTGTTCAGTAAAAAAAATACCAGAACTAGTCAATATCTTTTTGCTTATTTCATCTACGTTATTCATAATATAAATAGTATTGAATATTATTTATATTTTTTATAAAGAATAAGATTAGAATTTATACTGGTTTAATTTAAATCTCAAATTCAGGAATAGTATATACATCACCTTGCTTGACATATTTAGCAATAATTTTAGGATTAGTTTTATTACTAATAATATCTTCCGCTTGGTATACATTCATCATCTTATCAATGTAATAAATGATTCCTTGTATATCCTGGGCCCAAACCTCAATCTTCTGCATAGTTTGCTTATTCTCTTCTTGCAAATCAACCATCCCATGAGGAGTCCCTTTCATATGAGTTCCGCAATACTCATCTTCTTCCTTTTTCCTTCGCGTGCATTGTTCACCATTCGCACGCTTTGCACCACATCTATCGCAAAAAGGAACTATATTCTTCACTCTTTTTCTCTTGAGAAAATCTTCCTTTGTCAGTGATAATCTATCATAATCATAAATATACTGCAATAAAGAATTCAATTGTTCATTTGGAATTTCCAACGCAGTTGCCTTGTCCCGAATGCTATCCTTCAATTCGGTAATATATGCATCTATGCGTTTGTTGATTCGTCTTTCCATGTTTAGCTCTTTATATTAAAATAATATACTATTTCTAATTCAATTTTTTTATATAAATATAAAAATAATATAAATATAATAAGTATATTTATGCCGTATTATTATTTGTTTCCAATAAAGAATCGGGCGTTGCTACTACTACATTTGATTCTTCTGGTATAATATCTGTTTCACCTTTTTCTTGATTATTATTTACAGGAAATGCTTCTAGTAGGACCGGTTCGGTGCTAGGACGTCTTGATTTTGGAGCATCATTTGCTGTTACATCTTTGGTGGGTACATCCTTTACTAAATCTTTATTTATGTTTGTAATATCATCAAACCTGATATCACTATTAATTTGACTAATAAATAAATGCATTTTTCCTGTGAAACGACTAAAGAATTTTGTATGAAGTTTATGAAATATTTCAACGTAACTTATAAAGAGCAATAATTTTTCCTTTATCATAACAATACTGTAGTTGAATGTATGTATAAAATTATCAATATTCAACCCAGTTGAATTTTTTACCTTATATAATTCCAAGTCATGTTCTTTATGCAAGATATAACTAGATAGTCCACCTAGTAACGTCATAATCGTCTCGTGAATTGTTTGAGTTATTTCAAAGTCATATTGCTTAAATGGTTCTAAATCTTTATATACTGGATAACTATTTGAGTTTATTTGGATAATATCTACTATCTTTTTATCATCTTTAATATTTTCTAGAATATAGTCTGAAATAATTTTATATAACTTGAAATATTCGCAATACATTCTATTTGTAATGGCATAATAAATGCGTTTCATGTCGTCATACTCAATATCTATTAATTTTCCCTGAAAATGAAAAGAATCTAAACCAAAAATAAAGGCCTTTTGTTTATTATTTGTTAAAAATTCTGAATAGATTGTTTTCAATAATCTTATTTTATCATCTAGTGTCTTGAAATTTTTGATATTTTCGTCCTTTAAATCTACAACTCGTGTAAAATCCGCCTTGAGATCAGAAATTCTCTTATCCATATTATTTTACTATAAATTAATTTATCCATATAATTTATGGATACGATAGAAGATGGAACCTTTAACGAATCTCAGCCATTGACTACAGCAATCGTTACAAAAAATATGTCAGATATTGAATGGACAACTGAACATGAACAAATATTAATTGAATGGGCTGATAAAGCAATGTGCTATAGATGGCTACACTCCAAGTCAAATTCATTGTACTCAAGATTAAACGCGTTGTATACAATCCCTGTTATTATTATCTCTACACTCACTGGTACTGCAAATTTTGCTCAAACACGAGTCCCAGTGGACTATCAAAACTATTTTGCAATGATTGTTGGAGGATTTAACCTTTTAGCTGGTATTATTTCAACAATTCAGCAATTCTTAAAAATTACTCAGTTAAATGAAGCTCATCGCGTAAGTAGCATCGCATGGGATAAATTTTATAGAAATGTTAAAATTGAACTTGCAAAACACCCAAATGAAAGAATGAACCCAACACAACTCTTGAAAATATCAAAAGAAGAGTTTGATAGACTCATGGAAACCAGCCCAAATATTCCTGATAAAATTATATTACTTTTTACAGAGGCGTTTAATAACAGTGAAACCTTTTCCGCAATTGTTAAACCCGAAATATGTGATGCACTGATTTCAACTGAGAAGTTTCGTAACCCATGGTTTGATGAAGACCACAAAGAAAGCTCGGCGCTTGAACTTATTAAAACAAAAACCGCCTTAGAAAATAGACTAAAAATGGTGAAAATAACAAACAATAAAATCGTTAAGGAATTTAAATCTACATTTTTTCAATTAAATAACAGAGAACCAATGGATTCGGAAATACTTGATAATCTAAAGGAAAAAATAGACCCAACAACACTTCAGCTCATTATTCATGAACAAAAATCTAATCAAAACTCAGTTTCTATTTCTATCTCCAATGACGAAACTACAAATCAAATTATATCTTAGAAATACTATTCGGTAAAATAATCATTGACAATAACAAAAAGATATAAAATCCTATATAGGTTCCGTAAGAATCAGAAGTTACTCCATAAAATAACAGTATTTGAATAATAACATACATAAATAGTATAGAAAATCCAATAAAAGTAAGTAGTTTTGATGCAGACATATAATATATTGTAATATATTATATATAAATTATGTGTAAATTACTTATATCTACATCACTTATATGTTATGGTTAATATGATACTATTTATATGATACTATTTATATGATATAGTTACTCGTATTTTTCATATAATGCGATGAAATTGGGGTTTGTTGCTCGTATTTTATTATCCCCCAAATAAGTTCATTTCCAGTTATATCACTTCCTATATATACACTATCATATTGACATTGTTCAACATCACCCTTATTCGTATAATATTTCATATTTCCTAAAAATAAAACAATTCTGATTATTCCAAATGTTGATGTTGTATCTTGAGATATTTTCAAATATGTATCAATCGCATATTTATAGTCAGTAAAATAATAGTGTGGGGTTGATAAATATTTATTTGTGGATTCAGATTCGCCGAAATATAGTGTAAAATTTGTCTTTTCATAACTAGTGCATTTATATACTATTATTGGTGTCTCTATAATACTATTACTTTTATCTCTCAAGTAAAGTAAGTCTGGATGATTCATGAAAAATAAGGATACATCACTATGTATTGCAAAATTACATACATGACGTTGGTTCACTATCTCGTCCATAGTGACCAACCAAATGTCATTGTTGCGATACAATTCATGGATACCAATGCTGCATTTACTAAAATCGTAAAATAAATATACATCATTTTCGGTCTTTATGCAACCCTTATATTCATAAGAACCTGATATGATTTTATAAGAATTGTAAATAATATCCACTATTTTACTACTATATTCCATAATTGTGATATTTTCCTTAGGTTCAAATAATGGAAACGTAAAAATATCTTGAAATATATCGCTATGTTTTTGTAACATAAACTCTAAAAATGGTAATTTTCCACTAGTATTAACGTAGAAAGCACATATATGAACGTTGCATGTGAACTCATTCACATCTTGTGTAGTATCCAATAAAGTTAATCCAGGATATATATATCCTTCCAAGCCTGTCATTAATGAGCATTTTTCACTATTCTCATTATGAAAATGAAATGTAAACGCATTTTCTTTTTCTTCTGGATTCATTTATTGTATCTAATTATTTCATTTTAAATATATTTTTATTGAATATACTATAAAAATATATTTATTTATCTACTCTGTGTTTAATCACTTCTTTAATCTGTTCTTCCCGATTCTCTAAAATAAATTTTGTTACCTCTTCAGCTTTTGATGGACTTGACGAAAAGTAACTTTGTAATGTAGATATAAGTGTTTTTGCTGTGATTGGTTTCTTAACTTTATTTTTCTTATAAATTAAACTTCCACCCGTTATATCAAAGCAATCTATATCATTTTTCTTCATTACATTCATAAGAGATTCTGTTAATATTTTCTTTTTATTTTTTTTTTCCTTTATCTCAGCCTGCATTTTATTAATTTCACCTTCCATTTTTATCCATTCTTTAACATTCGTGATTAATTCGTCCTTAGTCTCCATATACAAGTTACTATAATACTATATTCTATTATTTTATATCCTAATATCTTATATTCTATTTTAACCCGTTTGATTACACATTTGTAAAATTGTATTAAAACTAGGGTCAGTAGGTTGCTTTTTCTCAAGTAAACGATAATGACGAAGACATAATGTACCTTTATGAATTTTAACACTACAAACAGCCCCTTTATTTTTTCCTGTCTGTAACTGTTGAAGACATCCAGATTGCAAAATTTCATTATTACACTCATTCATTTTCTGTTTTTCTTCCTTTACCTTCTTTTTCTCTTCTTTTTCTTTTAGTTTCTCTTCCTTTGCTTTCTTTTTCTCTTCTTTTTCCTTTAGTTTCTCTTCCTTTGCTTTGAGTTTTTCTTCCTTAGCTTTCTGTTTTTCTTCCTTCTCCTTATCCTTTTTCTTCTTTAAAATTGCATATAGTGTTGAATGATGATGCAGATGACAATAATAATTCCCATCTATTGGTAAATATTTTACATGTTTATTTTTACATTTAATCTCATTTCCATCTGTACTGTATATATTTTTATGATTGCATGTACCATGTATATACTCTGTATTATTTCCATAACTCTTATTAATTAACTCTTGTTCAGCATCAAAACAATTTACGCCATGCACATTTTTATACCCATCTCTCTCGGGCAACAACTCATTTTGTATTTTCCTACAATAAGGGCATCTTATTTCCGAGGATTTTACTATAGTATTCTCCATCATATTATACTTATTCTTATGATTTATTACGTCATTGTATAATGCATCATAATTAAATTTGTGGTTACAACTAAGAACTATGTGGTCATTACATAATGGTTGATTTGTTATTAAACAAATATCACCATTTTCACACTTATTGTCATTGTCTAATGAGTTATATAATTCTTGGTAAAAATCAATCTCCCCCTCAATCTTATAATTTGGCATAATTTAATAAATTATGAATTATCTCTTTATATTTTTTATCTTATTTAGATATATCATATTAAATGTCACCAAACAAATGGGGGCCGCCAATATGGGCATTTTTCCATACGCTTGCAGAAAAAATTCCTTCTGATAAATTTGCACAATTGTTCCCATCATTATTTACCTTTATTATTAGAATATGCAGAGTGTTACCTTGTCCCGATTGTTCAAACCATGCATCTATTTTTTTATCAAAGGTAAACCCGGCAGGTGTGAGAGATAAAAATGATTTTAAAAATATATTATTTATTTTTCATAATATTGTAAATCGCAGAAAAAATAAATTACCTTTTGATATTGCCAATCTTGAAGCAACTTATAAAAATAATAATATTATAGATGCATACAACAGATTTATTAGCGTTTTTCACACAAGAGGTAATATGAAACTTTTAGCCGAATCATTTCAAAGAAAGTTAGTATTGAATGATTTTAAACGATGGTTTTTACAAAATGCAAGGCATTTTTTAATTAGTAGTCAATAGTTCACCATTTTTATATACACTACATTTAAACTGTTGTTTTTTTGGCATAGAGCAAACTTCTTTGCTGCTTGAGATTTCATTAAAAAATAAAAACTTTGACGACCCACCAACAAACATCAATCCAGGTATTAGTAATCCTGCAGCGGTTCCGGTTACTAAATTAAGTATTATATCAGTTACATCTGTTATGCACGATTTTAAGTAACGGATTCCGATATCCATAAATAAAAATGCAAGTAACCCACCAAATATCCAATAATTTATATCTTTATTCAAAAACATGGGCATGCAAATGTAGAATAGAGTAAATGATATAACAAATATACTAAATCCAGGATTTCCATATCTACTATACTGTATATCATTGCACATTTTAACACTGCTTTGCTTCGGTTTAACACCGCTAATTGCCATTAAAAACTCCCTTGTTATGCAACTTGCAATTAGAAATCCTAAATAAATAAATCCTTTGCTATTTTGAAATACAAATGACATGCTAAAAACACATATCGCAATAATAAAAGGTGAATATAATATTAGCAATGCTATAATATTGGAAGGTTCAAACATAAATAATGGTTTCTCATAGACGTTTGAAGCATTATTTCCTAATGTATTATTAGATTCGGGCATATAATAATAATATATATAATATTTTATATATTATTATTCTATTTATCGTTTTCAAAAATAATAGAAAATACATCTTGTATTGTTTTCACAGAATGAAATAAAATATTATCTATTAACTTTGTATCCTTGTATTTTTCCATAAATTTTACAAAATCTCGCTGGTTTTCTTCAGGATAAATAAATTCATTCACACCTGATTTAATACCTCCCAAAAATTTTACATCCAAACCACCAATCTCAGTAACAGAACCATCCAACGAAATCTCACCTGTTATAGCTATATTATGCTTTATTTTTTTTTGATTCAATAAACTGTATATAACACTAGTAATTGCCGCACCAGCTGAAGGTCCATCCTTTGGAACAGCCCCTTCCGGGCAATGTACATGTATACCATGCTTTGTCTTTTCATACAACTCAGTAATAATTGTCCTATTTTCATTGCTTGTTAAACTCCATGCTAAGGTATTTGCTACATACATTGATTCCTTCATAACATCTCCTTGCATACCAGTTAATTTTAACTGCAAGAATAGATTGGAAGGAAAAAACTTTACTTGAATAGGTAAAATCCCCCCTCTTCCCATTGAGTTTGCCCATAATCCATTTATTACTCCAATACGATTCTCCCTATGAATTTCTATTTTCTTTAGTTCATGACGGTCTTTTAAATAAATATTTTTTATATCATTAATTTTGATATGGATTGGCGTTTCAGCAAACTCATATTTTAAAATTTTAATATTAACTTCGCCTATAATTTCAAAAATAATTTCCTTTAGTTTACGCACACCTGGTTCAGATGTGTATTCATCAATAATATAGGTTATACATTCATCATCTATATAAATAATATCTTGCAATCCCATTTTTTTATAAATTTCTGGTAATATATGCGTTTTTGTAATAATTAACTTTTCTTCAAGTGAAAGATTTAAAAATTGAATACGATGGATGCGGTCTAGTAAAATCTTATCAATAGAATCTACATCATTATATGATAATATAAAAAGCGCCTTTGACAAATCAAAATCAACACCAGAAAAATACTTATCTTGAAAACTATCATTCTGTGTTGGGTCTAGTAAATGAGTTAATATACCTATAATCTCTCTTCCGTGCTCTGTCTTTGAAATCTTATCCAATTCATCAATAAAAATAATGGGATTCATGCATTTTTTATCTATTAATATTTGAACAATATTGCCCCAGGTTGACCCGACATATGTATAGTTATGACCGTGGAGAGTACTACCATTACTATCACCACCCATTTGAATCATAGCAAATGGTCTAGAAACTCCATTTTCATCAGTTAGGCATTTTGATAAACCATGTTTTGCCAATGAAGTTTTGCCAACTCCAGGAGGTCCTTCAAATCCAAAACAATAACCATCTTGTTCACCATTTATCCACTGACCAATAATTCGTTCTATCTGTATTTTTGCTTTTTCGTGCCCATATACAGCATCATCTAATGTAGTCTTTACTGATTTAATATATTTTGTTATACTAATAAAGTTATCTTTAATTCTATTCATCTTATTATAAAAAGTCACGTTTATGTCAAAATCTACAATAGTTAATACTGAATAGAGTTGATGAATATCACATAATTGAAGGAAATCAAATAGTCTAGAAAGTAGTTCTTTTTTACTTTTTGTATTGTATATAATTGTTTCATAAGTAACATTCATATTTTTATAATGTTCCAACCAGTCATTTATTTTTATTATTATAGAAGATATAGTTGTTTTTTTCTTTGATGAAAGAAATGCTTTTACTTTATTTATTAATAATTCGCGATTACTTATTTTACTAATATTTGATTCAAGTTCTTTTATAAATAATAGGATATCAATGCTTGTATAAACATTTTTTCTATTATAATTTGGAATCCAATCTATTACTTGTTGTGTTTCAAGTAATTCTTTCATAAAGTTTTTGTTCTCTTGCATTACGTCCATAATAGGCTCTTTTTTATATATACCAAAAGGTATTTTAAGCAATCCATCCAAGTATTGACGAGCTTTGGACCCAGAATCCTCGGTTTTTGACTTTACTTCTTTCAACTTTATCATTGCTTTTTCCTTAACAGTATCTGTTGTTTTCATAAGACATATTTGCTGTTCTAGAGGAATTTTGCTAATATCAAAATTTGTGAGACTATTTGTATATTGAACTGTTTTTTTAATTGCTTCTTTGAAGTATTGTTTTATATACCAGGGAAAACTATCAAAAAGAATAGTTTGTTCCATCGTATCTACAGAAGTATTTGCATCATTAGATAGTAAATCATATAATAAATATGCCATGTATTTATTATCATAATCAGTTGAGATTATAAGTAAAAATATTAGTGTATTTCTTCTTGTATATAAATCATTTTGAATAAAATCCCGAACAATACACGAAAGATTTTTTTGTTTCAATAATTTATATTGTGTTTGATAGCTTATATATTTATTACATATTTCAATTGCATTATTTATAAGATAATCTTTTAGTGTTAGTGAATCTAAAAATCTATTGAATCCAGATTCTCTAAACTCTTCTTTTTCAGATATTTCAGATTTTATAAAGAATAACTTATTATCAATATAACTATTTTGCAAGAATTGAACCATGACATCATCAATAATTCCATACACAGCAACGTGCTTATTTGTTGGCATGTGATGTATGTAAACTCTTATTCCGTAGACCCTTGTATGAAATTGTTTGAAAATATGCGATATATCACTGCATTCAAAATTCTTACTAGAATCTAAACAAATTTCCTCGCTGTTTTTTGTAGAGAGAATCTTGTATTGAGTAGGATGAAAAAATTTTTTCAAGAGTTCATATTTTGAAGATTGTTCTTTATTTATAAATAGTGAATCTATATTTCCCAAACATACAGTAATATAATCTTCAAATGATTCTGTGCCGTAACTTTTAATCAAACTTGATAGTTCATTGTTTAAATCTTGTACACTATTAATTAAGTCTTCTTTTGAACTCTGAGAACACGTTTTCAAAGAATCTCTAATGTTTCTTATTCTCTCGTTTATCCCCGAAGCAGTTGCAATACATGAGTTAACATCATTCACTCCTAAAATATCTAACATTTTATTTTTCTGAACATGAATGATAGTTTTTTGAATGACATCCCGAAAAAATATTATTTTTTTATCAAAAACAATCATTATTTCTTGTGAATTATTTTTTTCAGAATTCACAGATAATTTATTCTTCATGCCTATTTTATTTATATGCATATTAGAAAATGCGATATTCATACTATTAGATAGACTTATTATATAGAGTGAATTATACTAATTCAAACTATATTAAACGTAATACAATAAGTTTATATATTAAAGAAGGTATGGGTATTCCAAGTTATTTTTCTTATATTGTTAAAAATCATTCTTCCATTATTAGAAAATTATTAAAAGGCGACATGTCTATTAATAATTTATACCTTGATTGCAACTCAATTATTTACGATGCTGTTCGTAACATTGATTTTGATTCTCTAACAGAACCTGCTACTCGTTCTATTATTTGTAAAGTTAACCAAAAAATTGAAGAATATATATCTCTTATTACACCAAACGATACAATTATGATTGCGTTTGATGGTGTTGCTCCAGTAGCTAAGCTTGAGCAACAACGAAATAGGCGTTATAAATCGTGGTTTCAAAATGAAATATCAAAGTCTATTTTTAAAAAGCCTATTGGTAACGACCCATGGAATACAACAGCTATTACACCAGGAACAGAGTTTATGAGAGATTTAAATGAATCAGTTGCAGCGCATTTTAAGGACGCTTCAAAGTACAATGTTCAGAATATTATCGTTTCCACATCAGACGAAGTTGGTGAAGGTGAACATAAGATTTTTGACTATATTCGCTCCAATAGTGAATCTCACGTAGATAAAACAACAGTTATTTATGGATTAGATGCAGATTTAATCATGTTATCCATTAACCATCTTCCTATAAATGATAGAATCTTCTTATTCAGAGAGACTCCAGAATTTATTAAATCAATAGATGCATCCTTGGAACCTAATGAAACCTATTTGTTAGATATTCCCGAACTTGCAAATATTATTACATTAGACATGAATAACCAAGTAGAGTTAACAACGCAACAACAAAAAAATCGTATTTATGATTATATTTTTATGTGTTTCTTTCTTGGAAATGATTTCATGCCTCATTTTCCGGCACTGAATATTAGAACTGGGGGTGTAGATAAAATGTTAAATGCATATAAGGCAACAATAGGAGGTACTAATGAAAACCTTACAGATGGAAAACAAATATTTTGGAAGCCGGTTAGAACAATGATAGAATGGCTGGCTCAAAATGAAGATGACTTTATTAAAACCGAAATGAAACTACGAGATAGGAGAGAGAAAACAAATTATCTATCCGAGACTCCCGAACAAAAGTATATGAAGTTTGAAGCCATCCCTAATTATGAGAGAGAGATTGAAAAATATATTAAATTTGGAAAGGAGGGGTGGCGTTATCGTTATTATAAATGTTTATTTAAGATAGATATAAATGAAGAAAGATGTAAGGAAATATGTATTAATTATCTACAAGGATTGGAGTGGACTATGAAGTATTATACATCAGGCTGCCCGGATTTTAGATGGTGTTATCAGCACAACTATCCACCATTATTGCAAGATTTGATTCGTTTTACACCATACTTTGATACTAGTTTTATACAGTCTAATACGAATAAGGCTGTTATTCCATTGGTACAATTATGTTATGTATTGCCCAGACATAGTCTTGATTTTTTACCAGAAAAGTTATCCAAAGCTTTGAAACGAGACCATGCAGACCTGTATCCAACTGATTGTGAATTTGCATGGGCATTCTGTAAATATTTCTGGGAGTGCCATGTTGAATTACCTCATATAAACGTAGATGCACTAGAAGAGTATGTTCACGCTGTAGTAAAATCATAGATTTACCCTGTTTTGTTTATTATTAATTGTTTCCGTGTATTATGCTTTTTTCCTTTTCTGGTTTTTTTATTCCTTCGTCTTTTGCTTTTTTTACGTTTTGATTTACCTCCTTCCGAACTTCTGATTGGCCCATTCACTCTATCTTCTTCTTCAATTTCTGCCTGAATCCTTGCATCCTCGGCTGCATCCTCAGCATCTTCTTTCTCTTCTCTTGCTGCGCGTTGTTCAGACGTTTCCTCAATAATTGGAGTACTTAAATCGCCTTTCAATAATCGTTTTTTGTAGTCTTTAAATCCCGGGCGTTGCCCTGTAGCTACTGCAATCGCCTCACGATGCAAAGCGGCAGTTTCAGAGTCTGATGCTAACGCAGGTCTAAAGAAATTTCCCGCAGTTTCTTTTCCTTCTGGAGACAACCGTAAATAATATATCATACCTGTAATCGGAACCGCCAATAAACTCAAGTATATCAATGGGTTAACAGATGATGACATAGATATATCTTAATATACTATTTTATTATTTTATTTAATAAGGGAAGGCTCGCGCAAGATTTTAAAACCGACCCCTTTTATTGGTCTTAATCATTTGTTAGCATATATGCTAACACAAAATAAAGAAATAAATTTATAGTTGTTTCTCAGTAAGCCGGGGAAAAAGGGAAAATAAAAAGTTGCAAAAGTACCCTGGGTTCCAAAAATGGACAAAAATAAATGTCCATTTTTCAATAGGGCCGTTATTTTACGAAAAAAACACTAAATATTTTCCCTTATGGTCTCCATGGTTTGAACAATTTTTTGAACTTGAAAATTTTTGTGAGCATATATTTTTTATTCTTTTTTAAAAACGATTTAGGAACTTTTTTCGTTAGCCAATATATGGCTAATAAAAAGTTCCAAAAAAGTTCCGAAATTTTTTGTTGCAACTTGTGTGACTATAATACGTCACGAATGAGTCAATATACCAGACATCTGTTGACACCAAAACACCAAATGGCTAATTGTGGCAAAAATTTGGCTAATAAAAAAGTTCCGAACGTTTCCATCTGCATTTGTGGTAAGGAATACAAGTATCTATCAAGTCTATGTAAGCATAAGAAAACATGTGAAAAGTTCCAAAAAAGTTCCGAAAATTCAGACAATCCCAATAATGTGATTATTGAGTTAATCAAACAGAATCAAGATTTTAAGGAACTCATAATTGAACAGAACAAGCAATTAATTGAAATGGCTGGAAAGGTCGGTGGAAATACGATTCACAATACACACAATACAAATAATACAAACCATACCAATAATACAAATAACTTTAATCTACAGTTTTTCTTGAATGAACAATGTAAGGATGCCTTGAATATTATGGAATTTGTCAATACTATTAAACTGCAATTAAGTGATTTAGATATGGTGGGTAGATTGGGATATACCGAAGGGATTAGTAAAATATTTATAAGAGGATTGAAGGAATTAGACATCTTTAAGCGTCCTATACATTGCAGCGATTTAAAGAGAGAAATATTGTATGTTAAGGACAAGGATGCATGGGAGAAAGAAAATGATGAAAATATCAAAATAAAACAGGCTATTAAATATATTGCCAACAAAAATATAAAGCAGATTCCACAATGGAAAGAGGAAAATCCTGCATCTGAAGATACCGAGACAAAAAAACATATGGATTATATTCATATTCTACACGAGTCTATGGGAGGGTCTTCACAAGAAAGTGACGATAAAAAGAATAATAAAATTATTAGAAATGTAGCCAAAGAAGTTATTATTGATAAGAATAAATAAAAATGTATAAGAAATAGATAATATTTTTATTTTACATTAGAATTTAAAAATAATATTCTTATTGAACAATATATGACTGAGATTACAAAGCAAATAATAAGCAGTTTTTCAAGCCGAGATGAGTTTATCCAACTCTTAAAAGTAAACCCTGGTTTAGTGATTGTCAAATTAGGCGCAAGTTGGTGTGGGCCTTGTAAACAAATTGCGCATATAGTTGAAGCATTCTTTGCATCATCACCTGCAAATGTAATTTGTGCAGATATTGATGTAGACCATAGCATAGATTTATACGCATACTTGAAACAAAAAAGGATGGTTAATGGCATACCTGTAATGTTAATGTATGTAAGAGGCAACGTATCATTTGCTCCAAATGATAGTGTTACTGGTGCAGACCCAGGCCAATTAAATGCATTCTTTAAGAGATGTGGGAATCATCTAGCTATTATTGAAAAGGCATATTCCGAAAGGGCTATAAATAAAAATTGAACATAATATAAGAAAGAAAAATTATGATTAAAAGATGGAACCTATGGATACATTTGATATTAATATTAATAAAGAAAGAGAGCTTTTTGAAATAAGAAGTGCAATGGTTATTATGGAATTGGAAAAAATGATAGAAAAGGCAAAACAACTAGAAAAACATGTCATTAAATTAGTAGAGCATGAGGCAAGTGAACCTCCTAGAAAAAAAATTAAATTTAATTAATGAATAACTTAGAATTATTTATATATGGGTTATATATAAATAATGGAAAATGTGGCGAAGAATACACCAGAAAAGGTATGCAAGAATATAGATGTAACTGTTACAGAAGAAACAGAGTTTATTCTACCAAATAATGAGGGTTACACCATCTACTCAAAAAGTGGTTGCCCAAATTGCATATTAATTAAAAAATTCTTATGTGAAAAGGGTGTACGACAATTTACCGTTAACTGTGATGAATATTTATTGGAAAATAAATTTAAATTTTTAAAATTTATAGAAAGTGTTGCCGAACAAGAAGTCAAATTATTTCCCATGATTTTCTTTAACGGTAAATATATTGGTGGATGTAAGGAATCCATGAAACATTATGAGCAAGAAGAATATTTTTCCGATAAAAATGTATTTTAATATATCAAGGTAAAGTACATTCTAATAATGAGCGTTGATTTAGATATTGAAAATTATAATTTACAAGATATTTTATCTTTATTCAAATTATCTGAACATTTTGATGAAAGCGATTTAAAGAGAGCAAAGCAAATAGTCTTGAAAACTCATCCGGATAAATCTAAATTACCTTCAGAATTTTTTTTGTTTTATTCAAAAGCATATAAGATGTTATATTCAGTATGGGAGTTTAGAAAATGTTCCGAAGTAGATTCTTCAAAGCCGCAAAATACTGATTATACACCAACTTCTGATGAAGAAAAGAATGTATTATTGGACCAGTTTTTTGACTCTAATGATAAATTTAAAAAGGCAAAGCATTTTAACAGGTGGTTTAATGAACAATTTGAAAAGAACAGATTGCAGAATGATTCGCAAGAAAAGGGGTATGGCGATTGGTTAAAAACAAATCAAGGTATTGACCCTGTTAAAAATGTATCTATGGCAACTATGAAGCAAGAATTTGACAAGAAAAAGAGTGAGGCACGTTCTCTCATTATTGTAGAAGATATTCAAGAAACTTGGTCAAATAATTCTATATCAGCATCAGAATTATCAAATGATGCACCAGGAACATTTGATTCTGGACTATTTAGTGGACTAGGTTTTCAGGACCTCTATAAAGCACACACTGAAACGGTAATACCGGTCACGGAAGAAGATTATGAAAAAAGACATAAGTTTAATACAGTGAATGAATTTGTCAGTTATAGGAATAATCAAGACACTACACCTTTATCAGAGTTGCAAGCCCAACAATATTTGCAACAAAAAAACAAAAAGGAAGAAGAAATGGCCGTAAGGAGAGCATATGAATTGGCGAAACAAACAGAATTAGCGAAACAAAAGAGCCAAGATTTTTGGAGCGGACTTCAGTTGTTAAAGAATAAATAATATAATTAAATATATTATAGTATTATAGTATTATATATGTCATTTAAATTGAAAGATTATATCAACTATATTTATTTATTTATTATTATAGTAGTGTTACTGTTTTTATATAATAGATATGAGGATAAGTTGGCTTCAAAAAATATGGATGGTGATTATAGTGCAATACAAAAATATCTTCTTTCTGATTCATCTTTAGCCGATGTTAAAAAACCTATTTTGTGGATTCCAATCACTTATGAATATAACGCACGAAATTGGCTTAGTTTTGGTTCACGAAGTACATTTGATTTAAACCAGCCTTATATGTATTTAACAGTCAAAAGTATTATTAATCAGTGTGAAGGTTCTTTTCATATATGTTTAATTGATGATGAGTCTTTCGCAAAATTATTACCAAATTGGTCTATAGATTTGAAAATGATTGGCAGTCCTACGGTAGATTATATTCGTTCTCTCGCACTAGCGAAACTTCTTCATACATATGGTGGAATGATTGTGCCTCCTTCATTTTTATGTATGCGAGATTTGCATGATATGTATATTTCTGGAAGTAGTAACCATAAAATGCTTATTTGCGAAGTTGTAGATAGGAATATAACATCAACGACAAACGAATTTTATCCAAGTACAACTTTTATGGGCGCTGAAAAAGAATGTCCCGTCGTAAAAGAACTGATTGATTTTATGCAAAGAACCATATCAACGGATTATACATCGCAATTGGAATTCTTGGGGGAGTTTGACCGCTGGTGCAATTCACGCGCCCAGAAACATCAAATAAGTATTATATCTGGAAAGTTAATAGGAACTAAAACAATGGATGATACTACTATTCTAGTAGATGATTTATTATCCAATAATTATATTGATTTATATCCACAGACTTACGGGATTTATATTCCAGCGAAGGAGATATTAAACCGTAGACATTATGAATGGTTTGCGCGCATGTCGCCTCAACAAGTATTAGAATCAAATATAATACTTAGCAAATATATTTTACTTGCAAGCACACCTGATTCCAAAAAAGGAACCATTGAACCTCTTGTAAATCAACCAAAAAAATGGATAGGATATTGGCAAGTACCTTCCGGATTTGGATTATGGGGAATGAAACCAGTGCCATTTGCTACTCATTTAATTAGAAAAAATACAGACCCAAAGCCATAATAATATCATATATAATAAATAATATTCATCTAAAAATAAATATAATAAATAATATTGTACGTAGATTTATCATATTTAATTACAGAAGTATAAGTAATTTTATTGAAATTACAAATTTGTCTTACTAGTGTGATAAAATTATTATAAGTCAATTTTCTATCAAGATATTTTTGTTTTGAAATATGATAAAATGGTTTACAAGTATTTATAAAACTAGGTATATCATTTGTAAAAATACCCTTTTTATAAGAATCATAATTAAATAAGTAATATTTTTCATTTTTTGTACATAATAGTTCTAGTAAAGTAAATAGTATTTCATTTGGCATTTGTTTTTTGAATATTTGATTCGTCATTATATATTATATACAATGAAGAATCTTATTTAGATTCAAAAATTTAAAACTGTTTAATTAAATTATTTGTAAAAAGTGCCAATTCAATCTCATCTTCATGAATATTGTAAAAAATAGAAATATATTTACATATAAATGGAATAATTGTATATTTTTCATCTTCGCTGAGTAGAGCAGTAGTTTTAATAAATAAAAAATAATTATCTAAAATATCCATCACAGAATATCCTTTATCATAGATAGAATAAATTAGTTTAATAGACTCTCCTAGCTTTTTCTGTTTTAATAAAATAGTGTATTCGTGAAATAATTGAAAGCTTATATTTGTACATACTTGAGTTGCAAGATCTAATGTAATTGGCATATCTAATAACTTAAATTTTTCCATATAATTGAGAAGTATTTTAACAGTATTATTGCAAATATCTAACATATATTCTTCAGCATCAGGTGTAATTTCAATTTGTTCGTTTATTTTTATTTTATGTATAATTTTTGCTAAATTTTCTCTTTGAAGTGGTTTAATTTTAATGATAGAAAATCTTGATTGAAGACTTTCAATCACCTTTTGAATATTACTACAAGAGGATATAAAATGTACATTATGACTATACTTATCTATATAATTTCTGAATACTTGCTGACTTTGTTCATTTATAAAATCAATATCATCCAAAATTACAATTTTTTTTTTATTTTTTATAATGGAACAATTTTGACAAAATGTTTTAACATCATTCCTATAGTAATTAATACCCTGGTCCTTTAGACTATTAATATTCAATACATTTTCATTATATTCATATTCAGTATAGTCTTTGTAATATTCACGTATAAGTGCATTGACTATAGTTGTTTTACCACAACCCATATTCCCAACAAAAACTATATTTAAATTATTAATTAGAATGAATGTTTTTAAGATAGTAATCATTTCTTCTTCTATTTCAAAGTCCTTAAAATAAATAGGTTGAAACTTGTTAATAAAAAGTGTGTTATCCATTTTAATAATATTCGTAAATTATTATTTAAGTTTATCTCTAATAATAATAATAAAATATAAATGTCTGAAGAGAGTAAGAACTTTTATACTATATTAGGAGTAGATGAGAATGCAAGTATAGATGAAATAAAAAAATCATATAGAAAATTATCATTGAAGTATCACCCGGACCGTAATCAAGGTGATATAGAAAAGGTTAAAATATTTCAAAAGATTAATGAGGCTTATGAAACCCTGGGCGACCAAGAAAGAAAGAGTGAGTATGATATGTCAAGAAAAAATCCATTTATGCGAATGAATAGTATGGGAGGAATGAATATGGGAGGTGGCATGCATGGTTCCGAAACCATGGATATTAATGATTTATTTGCAAATTTATTTTTTGGAGGAGGAATGCCAGGAATGGGAGGAATGGGAGGAATGCCTGGGAGTATGCCTGGGAGTATGCCTGGAGGATTATTTCACAGTGGATTCCCACCTGGTGCTAATATTCGGGTATTTAGAAATGGAGTACCAGTAAATATGGGGCAATCCTTTGAAAAACCGACTCCTATTATTAAAACTATCCATATTACTATGGAAACTGTATTACATGGAGGAAAACTTCCATTAGAGATTGAGAGATGGAGTATGGAATCTGGAAATAAAGTATTTGAAACAGTGACATTGTACATAGATATATTTAAAGGAATAGACCATAATGAAATCATCATTATAAAAGATCAAGGCAATAGTATACATGAAACATGCAAAGGAGATATTAAAGTATTTGTAAGCATCAACAATGAATCAGAGTTTATAAGACGTGGATTAGATTTATTTATACAGAAAGAAATAACCTTGAAGGAAGCCTTGTGTGGATTCAGTTTTGAATTGAAGTATATCAATAAAAAGATATATACTATTCACAATAATGCCGGAAATGTGATTCCACCAAACTATCAAAAAATAATCCCAGATATGGGATTAACGAGAGATGAACATAAGGGAAACCTAATTATTCAATTTAATATTGTATTTCCTGAGACACTATCATTGGAACAAATTGCTAGTTTAGAAAAGATATTATAAACACGTTTATAGATTAGTTCGTACAAAAAAATAAAATTATAAAATAAAAACAATATGGAAGCCGCAATTTATTATAGGAAAGAACACATTTATAATGTTGATGTAGATTTAGATTTTAAATTTATAGCAGATGATACGCGCATTATGTATACAACTGCACATAAAGCAATAACAGAATTAAATCTATGGGAATATATTAAACGTGATCCTGGACCTGGTGGATTTTTGTTTAGTAAAGACCCAGAATTAAAACATCTTATTAATAAGATTAAAGAGCTTGGATATAGTGAACACACAAGAGCTTCGTTCGGCAGTATTATGAGAATAATGCAATATATTTCAGAATACGGATATACTACATTTAAGAATCATTATAATAAGTATAAGTAAATAAAAAAATTGATTATATAAAAAGCCTCAAATAATAAGTAACAGTTATAATCAGTCATGGCTAACCGAGGAAATGGACAATATGAATTTGTTGATGAGAGTAGTCGCATCATGTATACTACAGCGCATGCTGCGCTAACTCTATTGGAGCTTTGGGATTTCGTGAAGAAAGACCCTGGACCGCTCGGATTTATGTATTCTGGTGCACCAGAAGTTGACCAAATTTATGCAAAGGTTGAAGAACTTGGATATAGTGGTCATTCCGGAGCTTCATTTGGTTGCACCCTGCGAACCATGCAGTATATTGCAAAAAATGGTTATGATAATTTTAGAAATGAATACACTGCGAGACAACAAACATAAAATATTCTATAAAAATAATAATAATAGTTTTACCTTTTTATAATTTAAAGAATAAATAGATAAAATAGTGGGAGTCATTATGACTTCCATTTTTGCCTTTTTAGTTCAGTGGTAGAATAATCCTCTTGTAAAGGATAGGTCGCGAGTTCAATTCTCGCAGAAGGCTAATTATAATTATCATAATACAGATATATAATTTCAAGTAACTCGCTATTTTCATTATTTTTTATACGTTCAATTTGTTCATCAATTTTACATTTAAGCTGATGTAATTTTGTTGAAATATAAGGATTTATTCTGAACCCTTTCTTATTAATATAAGAGTCTGGATTAAAACGAATAATAATATATTTACAAGTAAAATTAACAATTAGGTCGTTATATCTCGCTTCTTCATATTCCTTACTATAAGATTTATGTTGATTTTCGTCAGTTTCAATACATAATAATGTATTATCAATTAACTTTCTATGATCAATGCGTCTGCGTGTTAAACAATCACAACCACCATACTCAAGTATTTTATCATGATTAAAACCTTCATAATTTGCATTAAGAAAATCTCGTACTGCTATTTCTTTTGTTTTACATCTAATTTGAAAAGTAAGAGGGTCTAAAGGGAATAAATATTGAAAACAGTGCGTGCAGTAATTTTTATATTTTTTATTACCTTTTATCAAACATCCATCATTTTTACATAAATTACTCCATAAATTTATCATTCCTTCTAACTTATGATTTAAACAAAATATTGGTATTTTTTCTTTCTCATAATTAAAACGTGGAATCTTTTCACAATTAGAAAATATACATGATTTTCGTTGTTTAACATTTAGCATTCCATCTAATTTATGATTAACACAGAAATTAGGTTTTTCACCTTTAAAATTGAAACAAGGTTTAATATTACAATCTTTGAAAATACATCTTTTTGATTTTATATCAATCATTCCATCTAATTTGTGTATAAAGCAAAATCTACCCTTTTTTTCATTTTTAAAATTAAAATAAGAAGTTATTTTACAACCTTTTATTTCACATTTTTTATGAAAAACATCAATCATTTCATCTAGTTTGTGTTTAAGACAGTAACGACCATTTTTTTCACCATCAAAATTAAAAATTGGAAATAACTTGCAACCATCTACTTCGCAAATTCTGGACCAAGAAATAAACATATCATCTGTTTTATGTTCTGCGCAAAATATATTTTTTTTAATTTCATTACCATAATTTGCACGTTTTTTACAATTCAAATGAGAACATAAAGTTGGCATACTACTATAATATATTTAAAAATTCTAGATTAGTCCTTAATTTTTTTTTTGGACTAATCTTCTTAGTCTTCTTAATCTTTGGATATTTAAATATACATTTTTCTTGGAATCTAAAATAGTAAAAAATAAATATATTAAAGACATTCACTTTATTTTTGTAACGATATGGAACGTTTACCAATTATGACAAGAGAAAAACTACATACACTTTATCTAGAAAGTCAAAAGAAAAAAAGAACTGAAATCGCAAAACAATTATTTGATGATATACGCAAACGTGTTATTGAATATAATGAAAGAGGAGAGACTTTATGTACAGTCATCACGGATAAAGCTATGGATGAAGAGACGATTCAAAATGTAGTCTATAATATACAATCACTCTTTTGTGATAGTAGTGTTTCGTCAATGCTGCATCACGATGATAAGCACTTAATTCGGGTTGATTGGTCATTACCAACTTATGTTGTTAAGCCAGAAGATAAAATAAATTAAATTAGTCTAAATTTATTCTATTAATATTTTTATTTTATTATACAAATATATATATGGCAGGTAGACCAAGAGTTGTTAGAAATATTCAATCTTATATTAACAGAAGTGATGCAAATAGTGGATTAAGCATGTTAAAGGCCGGAACTGCTCCCAAAGTTGGTGTAACTCATTATTTATGGTATAATTTGCAATCGCAATGCACACAAGGGCCATTGGATTTTGTTAATTCAAAGGTTTATTATAATACATTACAATGGCAAACCTATGGAAATCTTAGGCCGTCATTTGTACCAAGTCCACGTCATGCATATACGAACTTTCCAGCATCAAGATATGCGAGTGCAACCCATGCAAGTTCTTTTAATGGTAATTATAATTTGAAATAAATAAAAATAAACTATTTTCTATTCTAGTAGTTTATTTTTTACCCTTTTTAGCCGTCTTCGTCTTACGAACGCGTTTCCCACGTCTAGATTTTTTCTTTCCACCAGTGGGTCCTTGAGGTGGTGTATAACCAGCTGGCATTGGCTCTAATTTCCATTTATCCATCTGGTTTTTAGTAAGTGACATGGGTTGATTATTCATAACATCCTTGAAATTATATATAGGAATTGTGGCAATTTCGCTATTTTGGCCAGGGTTAACTGCTCCTGTACGATTTTCAGAACCTTCATAGACATAAATTCTGCCATCTAATGTTGAGTAGAACTTTCCTTCAACTAATTTATTCGGATTAAAGCTACTGCTAAACATTCCACCCATGTTATTTATATAAGATAATATAAATATAAATCGGGTAGATTCTTTTCTTTTTGCTCTATTTTATTTCCTTTTCTTTTCTTTTTTCCTCTTTTTATCTTAATATGAAAGCGCAAGTGTGTCAAATATGGGGGTTGCCAAACGAAAAAAACTCACTGTGTAACCAATAAGAATAATAAAAAACGCATAAATATCGCTATTAGTTATTTTTTTCTTCAAGTAAAACCGATTAATCAGCAATAAGTAAGAAAACTGTACAACAATAAGTAAAAAAGTATCCTGAGTTGGTGAAACTAGATTATTACTATGACCAATATCAATGGCTAGTGTTAAAAAAATCCAATTTATCCATGCAAAAGGGATAGCCATGGAGAACGCTTGCCAGTACGTCAAATCTTTAAAGGGTAAGGTAACATACTGACCCCACATACTAAATGCTTGTCCAGTTGCAAATAGAATATAATATATAATATACAAAAATGGTTTTGATTCTAATAGTAACATCATATTAAAATAGACATAGACAAATAATAATAAAATTATTATATAATTATATTGATAAAATATAGATGGCAACCGTATGGGATGTAATAGTATGGTTATTTCTAAATGTAATTGTTGCAGTTGCAGTTATGTTAGCAATGTTCTTGCAAACAACATTAAAAGGAGGAGACGCGACAATATATAATAAATTAGTCACGTCTGAATTTTGGGCCACCATAGAATGGGCATTTATCGTTCCAATGCAACGATTAGGATATACCTTTTTGAATCCAGCTCAATTGGCTTTATCATCATATGTATTTCAATTCTTGGGGCAAATCTTTAGCAATGAATTTTGGTTGCATATTCACACAACTATAGATGATTTTATAGGAATGATACTAATTTTCTTAGGAATGGCTGTATCTAAGTTTGTATTACTTGGATAAATAATAAATTATTATACTCTATATATCATCATTAGGAGAGATGTATTCAATATTGTAAGCATTAAAGCAAATAATACGTATTTCAATAAAATATGTATTATTATTTAAGAAATCTTTCTCGTGGGAATGTCAGAAGATACCAAATAAATTGAATTCTCAGTAATAATGATGTACTCAGTTCCACTCTTGTAAAATTTGGCAATAGGTGATGTATATTCATCCTCACTTTTTACAAGTAATTTCTCACCTGACTCCTTAACTCCAACTAACGCCTTTTTATCAAGAGAGACTGACCAATAGTCCAACATAATTGGCTTATCTTCAACAATGCCAAGTTTTGCTGCATGTTTTAAAGTAATATCACTTGGTAATCTATAAGATGATGCATCGGGGGTAGATTGTTCACTAGACATATATTATATAGTAGAAATTTTAAAAGTCTTTAAATTGTTATAAATTTAAATTAAATATTATTTACATAAATATAGTATGATAACTTTACAAACAACTCAACTATATTTACTAAATGATGTAAACAATTATAAAAAAAAACTTGAATCTTCACTAGGAATACTTGCTGATAAATATATGATACTATTGACTGAATATATTAACTTTATTTTGGAACATATATATAGTTCAGTAAACCATGAATTTAATATATTTATTATTAAAAGAGGTATTGACACCGTTACACACGTGTTTACATTATTACTATTTTATTCAAAAAATATAGAGTTTACATATTATCATAGTCAAAAGGCTTTTTACTTTTATGTTGAATTTATATCTCAAATTTCAAATGACCAGAATATTTATTTACGATTAAATTCACGTGATGCAATCTTGTTTGTATATAAAAAAACAATTTTTGATATACATGTAGATATTCAGAAATTTTCTAATAAGTTATGTGATGAAGATACCGAAATTTTACATATGCTTGATTCAGTTATTTCTATATGCAAACATACTATATACTTTTTTCTAGAAAATATGGATATAGACATTAATGTTTCTGAAAAAATAACTAATATGAAAGTACAGCTTGAAACAATATGTTCTAAGTTATTAAAGTATACATTTACATGCAACGAATATAACGTAATAGATACATTTATTTCATGCATATCGCACAAAAAAATAACGGTTACTAAGTATTATGAAATAATTAATTTATTTATTCAAAAATATTCAAAAATAAAACCTGAAATCGTAAATCACATTACCGTGTCTAAAATACAGAGAAAATGCGGTAATAGTGATTTTGAAGATATATTGTATGAATCATCTGATAATTTTATAAGATGGATAGTAAAATAACTATAAATACTATACTATAGATACCTGAATAATCTTTCGTCTTACCTTCTTTTTTTTATCCTTAGTTATTTTATTTTCAGAAGTAATCACTTTTTGATTTATCTTATGAAATTCCGCATGTAACAACATTTTTAGATATTCATAGATTGCATAAAGAACATGGTCGTCGCACATTCCCACGATAAGGATACTACCAGTTCTAAAAATCATGAATGACACTTCAACAATTTTATCATATTTTTTATTTTCCTTATCCTCCTGTGATATTTGACTCCCACTTTGTATTTCTATTTGTGGATTAAAATAAAACTTACATTGTATACCTGGATAAGAACATGGATCATAAATGCATTGTATATTATACTTGAATTTAAGAATATCAAATAATACTTCCCGATTAATATAGAACCCACAATTAAAATTAGAATTAATGAGAACAGTGTCACTTTTTTGTAAATACTCCAGTTTTTTGTCTATATGTGGCTGTAAATTTGCAATAATATTCTTTAATACCTCCTCAAAAATTTCATCCGTCTGAATACCTGGTATTTCTAATTTACCTGTATTAAAAACCTTGATATGAAATTCTTTAAATATTTCTTTAATTTTTATACGCAAAATTATAACAAAACAATTGTAGAATGCGCTCTTCTTCTTGCAGCGATAGCTCATAATATCCTTCTTAGAAATGCCAATACTAACCTTTCGTATATCCTTGAATTTAATACGCCCATTTGGATTATTAATACTTGTAATAATTTGCTCTTCAAAGAAATTTTCCTTGGAAAGATGTACAGTAATTACATCTAGTTCTTCTTGAGAAAGTGAATTAAACTTCATTTGTTTTTTTATAACACCATTGCATGGCTTTGCATAAGGTATAACCGGAACCTTCCAGAATAATGTTTTTAAGTCAATCTCTTGGTTTAAATAAGCAATCTTTGATTTCGTTGAAATATAAATATCAGTTGCTTTAGGAGTCTCAAGAGATTCAGTTTCAAGATTATCTTCTGTATCATCAATTATTTCTTCGTAATCGTCTGATAAAAAGTTTTTCCATTCATCATCAACGCTTATGGTCAAAGCCATAGTAATTTATAGGAAAGTAGCTTTATATTCTTTAAATTATTTTATTTCAATTATTTTATTATAATATAGAATAGTATGATTCGCACCAATATTATCATTTACGAAAAGGATAATTTAATAAAATCTATTCCAATCGCAATAAATAATCGCAAACAATCTACAGTAGTAAGTGTTAAACAAAACAATATGGACCCAATAAAAAGCTCGCCTCCAAATATTTTTATGATAAATCTGCACAAAAGAATGTATAATTATAATATAATAACATCAGATGTAAAATGATAATACATAATTCTACTTTTATTATTTGTCTTCATGTTCGTCATGTTTGTGTTCATGTATTTTATTGGTTTTGAAAAATAGAGATAACCGAATTAAAGTGTAGTATATATAATGTGAGCTTTTACAATCCTGATGGTGCATTATATTTTCAATAAATGAAAGAAACTCACATGTAACAATGCTTATTTTATTGCGAATAATATAATTTAAAAAATTTTTAATTATATTTTTTTTATCAATGTTATAAGTTATACTCATATTTTGTATATAAGCGTCAATTAGTGAAATATCTCTGTTGTTTTCAAGCTTTAAAAATAATGTTTCCCAAATAGTCGCATCTATAATATTTAATATATTATTATTCACGTGCTGATTAGATTGCATACAATTTATCATACTTCGCATATCTGAACCGTATAACTGTTGAATCATATATAAAGATGATTCAGGAAATTGTAAATTTTCTTTGTTTGAAATATTTTTCAAAAAATGAATAATATCGGGAATGGGCAGTTGGTTAAAACGTAATCTCAAGAATTCATTTTGTAAACCTTCATCTATCCGACTAATATAATTGCATATTAGACAAAATCTTACATTACTAGAATAACTTTGTATCAAATAATGAAGTGCTTGTTGAGCATTTTTCGTCATATAATCTACTTCATCTAAAATAACAAATTTCATACCCTTTCCAAACAATGTTTTTGAATTAACAAATTGACTTATTTGATTTCGTATTATATCTACACCTCTATCATTAGATGCATTTAATGTAATAGTAAGTTCAGATGTTCGCTGATTGTGTTTTTTATGGTATTCATTAATTAAAATCATAACACTTGATGTTTTACCTGTTCCAGGCGGTCCATATAATAAAAGATGAGGAAAATAGGTTGTATCAATAATATTTTTCATAATAATTTTATTTAGCGGGTCTAGTACAACATCATCAAATAAAGATGGTCTATAAAATTCAACCCATGGAATGCTTGTCATAAATTACTATAAATAATAGTATATGTTTTATATAGTATTACTACGAATAAATAACTAATAATAATTTAATTAATACAAATAAAAATATTATTGAAACTATTTAATTATATTGCTATGTATAATGCATCAAAAAGAATATATGAATAATCCTACTAGTGGATATTTAGAATTAATATTGGGACCCATGTTTTCTGGTAAAACATCCAAATTGCTTGAGATATATAAACAATATTCTTTCTGTAATATTTCAGTCGCTGTAATAAATCATTCGTTAGATACCAGATACCACGAATCCTTACTTTCAACACATGACAGAATAATGATACCATGCTTTCAAACAGAAAGTTTAATGAACGAATCCTGTTTGGAAATTATGCAAAAATCACAGGTTATTTTAATAAATGAAGGTCAATTCTTTTCAGATTTATATGAATGCATTTTAATGTTATTACAGAATAAAAAGACTGTGTATATTGCTGGACTGGACGGAGATTTTGAAAGAAAACCATTTGGTGAAATTATACGTTTACTTCCATTATGCGATAATTATTATAAACTCAAATCACTTTGTTCTTTGTGCAAAAATGGAACCACTGGAATATTCTCTCTTCGTTTAACCAAGGAAACGGAGCAAACATTAATTGGTTCAAATAATTATCTTCCAGTTTGTAGAACATGTTATGATAATAACTCATAATAACATGGAAAAGTAATAGACAATAGTAAGAAATAATATAATATAGTATAGATAACTGCTTATATATCTATGAAAACAATTTAAATTAAAAGAACTAGAATAGGATATAAGTAAATGAGTGAAGTTGTTATTAAACCAAAGAGAGGAAGACGTACAAAGAAAGAGATTCAAGCGTGTTTGGAAGAAAAAAATAATAAAGAGGCACAAATAAATGTCAACAATATTATAACCAACGAGGAAACAAATATTGAATTAAATATTAATATGAGTAATGAAATTAATGAAATAAATGGTGGTAATAATTGTGAAATAGATAATGAAAATATAGTTATTAAACCTGCTGGGAAAAAACGAGGTAGAAAACCCAAAGGTGGTAAAATCGTGCAACAGAATATTTCTCTCGTTGAAGTTAAAGAAGAAAAGCCAAATATAATTCTACACTTAAAATGTTCACTAAAGGATGTTCAATTAACTGGTGATTATAACTCAAATTTTACATCCGCTAATATTGAATCATTTACATTTTCTGGGTCAAAAAATGACTGTTTTTATGAGATAATTAACAAACCAAATGATGAAACTGATGATATGGAACAACAGTCTTCCTATTACAATAACAGTAATTGCAAGCAAGAAGAAGAGAACAGTGAAACAAAAGAAATTTGGAAAAAGTTAAAGGTTTTAGAACATGATTTACATATAAATAATATTTCAGATAAAAAGTCTGCATGTTTCTGGTGTTCTTATGATTTTGATAATCCACCAATTTATATTCCCAAACATTATATAAAAGATACATATCACGTATATGGATGTTTTTGCAGTCCTGAATGTGCAACTTCTTTTTTGATGAATGAAAATATTGATAGTTCTACAAAATTTGAACGATATTATTTACTAAATCATATCTATTCAAAAATATACCAATATTCAAAAAATATAAAACCTGCGCCAAATCCACATTATATGCTGGAAAGATATTACGGTAACTTAACAATCCAAGAATACCGACAGTTATTAAAATCAGAACGTTTATTTTTAATGGTAGATAAACCACTCACTAGAATATTACCTGAATTTCATGAAGATAACGACGATTTTATTATTAATAATAAAATAATTCCTTCTAACAATTATCAAGTTAAAAAACGATTACAAAAAAAACATCAAAGTAAAAGTAATATTATGAATGAGCAGTTTGGATTATTGTAAATCACGAATTAGATTTTCTTCTTGCTTTTTATTGAATTCAGATATAGATGCATCTAATTTACTTCTTAATTGCTTATAAATTTCTTGATTTAATGATGAGATTGCGACAGTTTTTTTTTCAGAAATACCCATAAAATCCTTAATTACTAATATTGGGTCATTGTTAAATAGTAACATTTTCTCTCTTGCTTCAATATCAGTATAAGTGGTCTGTCGCATAATCATTTGAATAGTCTCAAGATATTTATTATCCATATACATTATGTTACAATATTTTTTAAACCATATTAAACGAAATTTACATATATAATATATTACTAAATGTCTTCAACTATGATAGATATACAACCAATCATTAATGATGTAACATGTGTTGTTAAACGTGGTATTGAGACAGTAATATATAATTATACACAAAAACATTTAATGCGAGAGCTTGAGAAGTGTAAACGTGAAATTGAATACTATAAAAATGAATTAGATATATTGCAGAAAAACCATTCTCAAAAAAATGAAAATATTTTATTGCATATTGAAGAAGTTGAAAAATCAACGGATGAGAATAATTGTGTTGTTGAAAAATTTCTATTACAGAATGAGGTTACCTCCAAGAATGAGAGAGTAATTGCTACATTAAGCGAAGAAGAAGAAGAGGAAGAAGAGGAAGAAGAAGAGGAAGAAGAGGAAGAAGAGGAAGAAGAGGAGGAAGAGGAGGAAGAGGAGGAAGAAGAAGAAGAAGAAGAAGAGGAAGAGGAAGAGGAGGAAGAGGAAAAAGAGGAAGAAGAGGAAGAAGAGGAAGAGGAAAAAGAGGAAGAAGAGGAGGAAGAGGAGGAAGAGGAGGAAGAAGAAGAAGAAGAAGAAGAAGAGGAAGAGGAAGAGGAGGAAGAGGAAAAAGAGGAAGAAGAGGAAGAAGAGGAAGAGGAAAAAGAGGAAGAAGAAGAGGAGGTATTTGAGATAGAGATTGACAATAAGACATATTATGCAACAAATGAAGAAACTGGTCCTATTTATGAAGTAGACCCCTCGGGAGAAGTAGGCAGTCAAATTGGTTATCTAAAAGATGGTGAACCAATTTTCTATTAATATTAATATTAACATACTATAGATAAAGATGTTTACATTATGTCCGCCAGCCATAATTTATATTATTTTTTCATCCATACAGATTATTATTGATTTGTTTAAGGGATTGTATAATACTGCATTCATGAAATTTTCCATAGCTATTTTAATTACTTTACTATTAAATGGTTTATGCGAACAAGGTTTAGGTGTCATTTCGTGGATTATTGTTTTTGTACCCTTTATATTAATGACATTTGTAACAGCTATGCTTTTATATATTTTTGGTATGGATGCAGCAAAGGGAGCTTCATCTAATATTAACAATATAACCAATGATTCTATTTATATTATAAAAACCCCGGAAATAAAAACAACGTCAAAATCAGTAACAGTGACAAAGACTACCGTTCCAACGTACTCATCATCACCTGCTTATGAAAGCTTCATAAACTAACATTGAATATTTATTAAAACTATTTAGAAATGTGTATATAGATTTAATAAATATTATGATACTTCATCTATTATTATTCGGAGTTTGTGGGCATACATTCCTTCAACTATTTTTCCCAAATGAGTATCAAGATACAATGATTAATATCTCATTTTATATAATTTTATGGTATAGTCATTGTGAAATATATTTTAAAAAAATTATACAGTCTCCACAAATGCAAGCAGCTCAAGCTATCATTGATTTATATTATAAAAAAAATGTTCACGAGATTGAGATTATTAAACACAATGAAACTATCTTAAAAACAAATAAGAAGAATCTTTCTGCAGATGATTTACTTTCATATGATATAATAATATTTTCAGACCTTGAAAATAATAATGAATCACAAAAAATTAATAAAATTGTATTTTCTGGATTATTGGAATTTCCATTGTACTTTAATTACAATATTTGTAATTATAACTTTATAGCACTTATGGTCACGTTAAATGATAACGCATTTCCAATCAAGTTATTAAATGAGAGAGAAAACTATTATATTGTTGGAAATAAATTAAACTCAATATTTATATGTTATCTACTCAAAAATCAGCATAATATTATATGCAATCACATTGACTGTAGTTATAATATTACTATCTTTGATCATTGTGCAAATATTATAAATATCACTGAAAAAGATGAAGTTATATTAGAAAAGAATAACTATTCCGTTGTTCAATATCAACATCTAGATGCATTAAAGACATAATAGATAATCACGTAATAAAACCACTTAAAAAAAAATTGATAATGTATTATACTTATGGTAATTTCAGAAACAAATATGGCAAAGGAAACACATCATATGCTTGCAAATAAATGGAGTATGTGGGCTCATCTTCCACACGATACGGATTGGAGTATACAAAGTTATAAGAAAATTTACACTGTCGGTTCCGTTGAGGATACAATTGCATTAACTGAGACCATACCAGACGTATTAGTGAAGAATTGTATGCTCTTTTTAATGAAGGATGGAGTCAAGCCAATTTGGGAAGACCCCAAAAATCGTGATGGCGGTTGCTTTTCATACAAAGTGTCCAATAAGTTAGTGTATGATGTTTGGAAAGATTTGAGTTATGTGCTAGTTGGTGAAACAATTAGTAATCAATCGTCTTTTGTTGCAAATGTTACTGGAATTACCATTTCACCCAAAAAGAATTTCTGTATTATTAAAATATGGATGTCGTCGTGTTCCAATCAAAATCCAAGTATAGTAACAAGCGATATTAAAAATATTTCCTCACAAGGTTGTATTTTTAAGAAACACATGCCAGAATATTAAAATGAAGTATTAAACATAATTTTAATATAAATAAATTATGTTTAAAGTTAGTATTTAAAAAGTATTATTATTAATATATATTTATATGAATATTGAGTTAAATACTTGTCTTTATCAGGTAAATCCGAATGAATATGGAACAATTATTCATAATAGCTTTAATCATCTAAAAATACGACAAGATTTAGGAAGTCATGAGCGTATTGTGGGGTTGTTGAAAGAACTCGTGGTATTTTCACAGCAGTGCATTTTTTTCAGTCAGTCTCATGGTGGATTTATTGGAGTTAATTGTGCGTGCAGTTATAAAGATGTGTATTTTTTAAATAATAGTGAAAAACATATGAAAAATATACAAGAGAATGTCAAAAGAATGAATCTTACAAATATTAAGTGGGAACTAGATTATGATTATACCGCATTCAAAAAAGGAGAGGCAATGGTTGTTTATTCTGACGATTATGATAATATTGATACTTCTTTTTTGACAGAGTGTAAACCAATTTTATTAACGAATATCAATAAAAAACTTATAAATAGTTCTTTGTATAAATATACATATGAATTATCTGATACAAATTTGATATTATGTATTCCGGATGATTTACAGACACAATTTTATAAAGAGTTTCATTATTATATTAAAAATAATATATTATATTACGATAATTTGATTCATTTATGTATTATGGTAAAAAATGGGGGTGAACAGTTTGAGGATATGTTAAAAAAGAATATTCATTTAATTGATAAATGGTCAATTTTGGATACTGGTAGTACTGATAATACATTAAATATTATTGAAAGAGTTCTTGTTGGTAAAAAAAAAGGCACATTATTTCAAGAACCATTTACTAATTTTCGCGACAGTCGCAATCGCTTGCTTGATTTAGCTGGAGATAACTGCAAATATACGTTAATGTTAGATGATACATATATTATAAATGGAGATTTGCGGTGTTTTTTGAATGAAGTAAGAGGAGACCAAGTTTCAGACTCGTTTTCTTTATATATTAAAAGCGATGATGTTGAATATGGAACAAATAGGATATTACAGGCAAGTAAAAAATTGCGATACTTATACAAGATTCATGAGGTGATACAAGATAAAAATAATATGAATATTATTATACCAAATTATGCAGCTAGTATTTTTGATGGCAGATTTGATTATATGCAGGATAGAACAATGAACCGAAAAGAATTAGATTTAAAATTATTGTACGAAGAAATGGAAGATGACCCACAAAATCCAAGAACTTTCTATTATCTTGGTCAAACATATAATGTCATAGAAAACCATGAATTAGCTTACAAGTTTTTTTTAAAGAGAATGAATCATCCAGTGGAAGGATTTATTCAAGAAAAAATAGATGCAATTTTTGAAGCAGCCCGTCTTGCAAATTTTAAACTTAATAAGCCGTGGAATGAATGTGAAGAACTTTATTTTAAGGCTTATAATTTAGATAAAAGTCGCCCTGATTCTTTATACTTTATAGGAATCCATTATTATTTGGAGGAAGACCGGAAAAGAGCATTTGAATATTTTAAATTGGCATTTCAAGTTGGTTATCCAGTACATTGTCAATATTCTTTGAAACCTACATTAAGTTTTCATTTTTTACCAAAATTTTTAACTCAATTATGTTATGAATATAAAGATTTTATCTTAGGTGAACAATGCGCAAAATTATATTTAGAGAATAATGCACCTGATGCAGATATGTATGGAGTGGTTGATTCATGGTATAAAATATTCATTAAATTGAATCAAATGAGTCTACCTCTTAAAGTAAATAATCAATATAATAAAAAACCAATTTTATGTTTTATTGCAGACGGAGGTTTTGAGCCATGGACCGGGTCTGATATTTTAACCAAGGGAGTAGGTGGTTCGGAAACATATATTATTGAGATGGCAAGATATATACAAAAACATGGTCATTTTAAAGTAATTGTATTTTGTAATTGTTTGCAGGAAAGTACCTTTGAAAGTGTTGACTATATTCCAATTAGCCAATATCCTCCTTATGTAGCAAATGTACTAGTAGATACATGTATAATTAGTCGTTTCTCCGAATACGTTCCCGTTGCAATTCAAGGATGTGTTAATAAGGTTCATCTGGTGTTACATGACTTAACCCCTTCGGGTATAGTTATACCAATTCATGAAAAACTTAAAAAAGTATATTGTTTAAGTGAATGGCATGTTGATTACTTCTTGAAAATATTCCCTCAATTATCAAAGATCACTGTACCTTTTTATTATGGAATAGATAATACATTTAAAAATCAGGTAACCTCAAGTAAAGTAAAAAATAAATTTATTTATTCATCTTTTCCAAATCGCGGACTCTTACAATTATTGCAGATGTGGAAGCCTATTGTTACACGATATCCAGATGCAAGTTTACATATTTTTTCAGATATTAACGGAAAATGGGTAAATTCCGTTGAACCTGAACTAATGAATAAAATACGTTTATTACTTACGCAACTTTCCGGTGCAAATACAAATATTCATTATCATGGTTGGGTTGATAAAAAAGTATTGGCAGAAGCATGGACTACATCAGAATACTGGTTATATCCATGCACTTTCATGGAAACATTTTGTTTGACTGCAGTAGAAGCTGCATTATCCAAAACTATTGCAATTACAAATGGGCTTGCTGCTTTACAAAATACAGTGGGAAACCGTGGAGTTTGCATACCTGGTGATGCGTTGACTGTTGAATGGCAACGCAATGCATTGACCGAATTATTTTCCCTTATGGAAAACGATGAGAGAAAATGTGAACTCATTGAAAAGAATTATTCGTGGGCATCCAATTTATCATGGAATAACCAGGCTATTAAATTATTAAAACAACATATTTTAGTTTAATATGTATATAATTATAATAAATAGGTTAATTTAATTTATAAAATATTTTATATGTAAAATATTTTATCTTATTTTCTACATTAAAATTCTTTTCTATATTTAAATCCATTTATAAGGACCTTGCCCTTTAACATTTGTTTCCTGTTTAAGTGGTTCAACATTAATAGACTGTCGTGTTCCGTGAACAATCCAATTAAATCTACCATTATTTCCATATACAGTAAAAGAACAATTACTATCTACTTCTGTTGCAGAATATGTTTGAATAGTTCCGTCATATATATGTGTAATTTGAACAGTAAAATCAGTGGCAAGTTTATTAAGATAATCTGGTAATAATATTCTTGTACATTTATTGTTTGTAATCTGGCCTTTACCACGGTAATAGACACCAGCTTCAGGACCTTCCAAACAAGCATGAACTAAATATTTTGTATCATCCAATGGATGGTTAATAACAAAAGTCTTCGCTTGATAAGGCATGTAAACAATTTCTTTTGTAGTTGTATTATAAGCCAATGTAGTAGTCTGTGTACTTAGATTAATGGGAGCAATAAAACAGCCACTTGTGCTGCTATTTAAATAAGTATTTGTTGCATTTAATATAATAGAATTAGCAGCTTGATTAGTTATTCCAGCGTAATATCCAATAGCAATTGCATTTGCACCTTGTGTATAAATTCCCGCTTGATTACCAATTGCAATTGCATTTGCCTTTTGTCCATTATAACCAGCTGCATTACCAATAGCAATTCCAAATGCACCTTGTGTATTATAACCAGCTTGATAACCAATCGCAATCGCTTGACCCCCTTGCACTACTTCGCCAGCTTGAAAACCAATCGCAATTGCACCTCCTCCCTGAGTTAAAACACCAGATAGAGTTCCAAATGCAATTGAATTTTGTCCTTGAACAAGGTTACCGGCTTGATATCCAATTGCAATTGATCCAGAACCTTGAGTTCCTTGACCAGCATTAATTCCTATGGAAACTGCGTAATATCCTTGAACTGTCATTCCGGCTTGCTGACCAATAGCAATTCCAGAATATGATTGACTAACTGCCCCCGCATTAGTGCCAATAGCTATACAGTTACTCCCCTGGCCTGTAAAGGCAGTGAGATAACCTATCGCTATTGCAAAACTTGCTTGATTGCTTCGTCCCGCTTGCTGGCCAATAGCTACTCCACCCGAACCTTGACAAAATTGTCCTGCTTGCTGACCAATAGAAACTCCACCTGTACCTTGTGTTTGCTGACCAGCATTAAAACCAATCGCAACTGCAGCTGAACCTTGCGCTGTTGCCCCAGCAGTAATACCAATAGCAACTGTATTTCCACCTTGATTACTACGTCCAGCACTATAACCGATAGAAATTCCACCTGTACCTTGTGTTTGCTGACCAGCTAAATTTCCAATAGCAACTGTATTGTTACCTTGTGTATTTTGACCAGCTTGATAACCGATAGCAACTGCTGCTGAACCTTGAGCGAATTGTCCAGTAAAATAGCCAATTGCAAGTGCATTTTGGGATTGTGTATTTTGACCAGCAACATTACCAATCCCGATTGCATTGTTACCTTGATAATTATTTCCAGCATTCGGACCAATAGCAATTGCACTTTGCGCTTGATTTGTTTGTCCAGCACTAATGCCAATAGCAACTCCACCCTGACTCTGATTGAATAGACCAGCAGAATTACCAATAGCAACTGCTGATGAACCTTGATTAGTTTGACCAGCTAGATTACCAATAGCAACTGCTGATGAACCTTGATTAGTTTGACCAGCTAGATAACCTATAGCAACTGCTGCTGAACCTTGATTAGTTTGACCAGCTAGATAACCTATAGAAACTGCATATCTTCCTTGGCTAACTTGACCAGCTTGAAAACCAATAGCCACTGCTGCAGTTCCTTGTCCTGTAAGGCCAGCATTGCCACCAATAGTAATGTTGGTATCTCCAAAGGTCCAGCCACCAGCAGTTCCACCCCAATATAAATAATCCCCTGGGTTAATTCCTGGTTGTAAAACTGTTCCTGTAGGCCCAGTTGCTCCAGTATTTGTTGCTGACCCAGCTAGTCCGGTAGGTCCAGTATAACCAGTGGAACCAGTTGCGCCAGTATTTGTCGCCGACCCAGCGAGTCCTGTATAACCAGTGGAACCAGTATAACCAGTGAAACCAGTGGAACCAGTTGCGCCAGTATTTGTCGCCGACCCAGCAAGTCCTGTATAACCAGTGGAACCAGTGTCACCAGTATAACCAGTTACACTGCCTCCTCCCGTTGAATAACTTATTTCACTTGTAGATGTATTATAAAACAAAGAAAAAGAAGTAGATAAATTTCTAAGTGGATTTACAAAAAATCCACCAGCAGCAGCTGCATTTATTGTTTTTGTATTACTTGCATTAATTACTATAGAATTTGCAGGTTGACTAGTTTGTCCAGCATAATATCCAATCGCAATTGAGTTCGTTCCCTGGGTTGCCCGTCCAGCGTAATATCCAATCGCAATTGAGTTCGTTCCCTGGTTTGCCCGTCCGCTCGTATTTCCAATAGCTATAGCGTTTGTCCCTTGATTGCTTTGACCTGAGCTATTTCCAATAGCTATAGCGTTTGCCCCTTGAGTGCTTTGACCTGAGCCATTTCCAATAGCAACTGCATTGGTTGCTTGGCTTGTCCGTCCAGCATAATAACCGATAGCCACTGCAGCAACACCTTGAGTATTTGACCCAGCAAGATAGCCAATAGCAATTGCATTTGTCCTCTGGTTTGTCCGTCCAGCATAATAACCGATAGCCACTGCTGCAACACCTTGAGTATTTGACCCAGCAAGATAGCCAATAGCAATTGCATTTGTTTGTTGAAAATTATTTCCAGATCTATTACCAATTGCTATAGTATTTTGACTTTGACTTATTTGTCCAGCACTAAGGCCAATAGCAATTGCAAAAGTCCCTTGTGTACTATAACCAGCCAAATTTCCAATGGCAATTGCATTAGTTCCTTGAAGATTATAACCAGCACTATCTCCAATAGCAATTCCTTGTTGTGATTGTGTATAAATTCCAGAATTGTTGCCTATTGCTATTGCATAGGTTCCTTGAAGATTATAACCAGCCTGCGAACCAATAGCTATTGCAGATATTTGTTGATAAATTTTTCCAGAGTTGTTACCTAATGCCACTGCAAAAGTTCCTTGATTTAACTGTCCAGCGTAATAACCTATAGAAACTCCATACCATCCTTGGTTATTCTGTCCCGAAAAATTACCTAATGCCATTGCAAAAGTTCCTTGGTTATTTTGAGCAGCTTGGTAACCTATAGCCACCGCTGCTGTTCCTTGGTAATTCGCTCCAGCATAATAACCTACAGCAACCGAATAAGTTCCTTGTATATTATATCCAGCATGATTACCTATAGCAACTGCAGAATCAAATTGGCCATATTGTCCAGCGATATTACCTATAGCAACTGCAGAATTTCCTTGAGTATTCTGTCCAGCGTAATTACCAATAGAAACTGCATAAGGGTTTTGATAAGCAGCACCAGCGTAATAACCTACAGCAACCGAATTAACACCCTGTATACTAAGTCCAGCATTGGTACCTATTGCCACCGCATAATATTGTTGTGAATTGAAACCAGCGTTATGTCCTATACTCACTGCCTCATTACTCTGGTAAGTATACCCAGCCTGTAGTCCAATCGCAATTGCATTTACACCTTGACTAGCACGACCAGCATTGTATCCTAATGCAATTGCATTTGCACGTTGTCCCGTAAGACCAGCATTTCCGCCGATAGTAATATTGGCATCTCCGACGGTCCAGCCACCAGCAGTTCCACCCCAATATAAATAATCTCCTGGATTTGTTCCTGTAGCGGCAATTCCTCCTCCTCCACCTCCTGAACCAGCTGGTCCTTGAACACCTTGCGGTCCACGCTCACCTGTAGGTCCTTTACCTGTAGGTCCGGTAACCCCGGTTGAACCAGTTCTTCCAGTGTATCCAGTTGAACCAGTGACTCCAGTATATCCTGTTGCACCTGTGACTCCAGTATATCCAGTGGCTCCTGTATATCCAGTATATCCAGTGGAGCCAGTCACACCAGTGTATCCAGTTGCGCCTGTGACTCCCGTGTATCCCGTTGCACCCGTATATCCAGTATATCCAGTTGACCCTGTTACTCCAGTATATCCTGTTGAACCTGTCACACCCGTATATCCAGTTGCACCTGTGACTCCAGTATATCCTGTTGAACCAGTATATCCAGTGAAACCAGTCACACCCGTATATCCAGTTGCACCTGTGACTCCAGTATATCCCGTTGAACCAGTATATCCAGTTGAACCTGTCACACCCGTATATCCAGTGGAACCAGTCACACCCGTATATCCAGTGGAACCAGTCACACCCGTATATCCAGTTGCACCGGTGACTCCAGTATATCCCGTTGAACCAGTATATCCAGTGAAACCAGTCACACCCGTATATCCAGTTGCACCTGTGACTCCAGTATATCCCGTTGAACCAGTATATCCAGTTGAACCTGTCACACCCGTATATCCAGTTGCACCCGTGACTCCCGTATATCCCGTTGAACCAGTATATCCAGTGAAACCAGTCACACCCGTATATCCAGTTGCACCTGTGACTCCAGTATATCCCGTTGAACCAGTATATCCAGTTGAACCTGTCACACCCGTATATCCAGTTGCACCTGTGACTCCAGTATATCCCGTTGAACCTGTATATCCAGTTGAACCTGTCACACCCGTATATCCAGTGGAACCAGTCACACCCGTATATCCAGTTGAACCAGTTACGCCAGTGTAGCCAGTTGCGCCCGTGACTCCCGTGTATCCTGTTGCACCCGTATATCCAGTATATCCCGTTGAGCCAGTGATACCAGTGTATCCAGTTGAACCAGTGACTCCTGTGTATCCAGTTGACCCAGTATATCCGGTGTATCCAGTTGAACCAGTAACTCCTGTTGCACCCGTATATCCTGTTGAACCAGTATATCCAGTGTAACCGGTTGACCCGGTTTCACCTGTATATCCAGTGTAACCTGTGGGACCCGTAACTCCTGTATAACCCGTGGAACCCGTAACTCCCGTGTATCCTGTTGCACCCGTATATCCTGTATATCCAGTTGAGCCAGTTACTCCTGTGTATCCTGTTGAGCCAGTGAGTCCAGTGTATCCAGTTGAACCAGTCACTCCGGTGTATCCTGTTGAGCCAGTGAGTCCGGTATATCCAGTTGAGCCAGTCACTCCCGTATATCCAGTGACACCAGTATATCCAGTTGAGCCAGTGTATCCAGTTGAACCAGTCACTCCGGTGTATCCTGTTGAGCCAGTGAGTCCGGTATATCCAGTGGAACCACTTACTCCTGTATATCCTGTGTAACCTGTAGAACCCGTAACTCCTGTATAACCCGTGGAACCCGTAACTCCCGTATAACCAGTGGAACCAGTTACTCCAGTATATCCAGTTGAGCCTGTATATCCCGTATAACCAGTTGAACCTGTATATCCCGTATAACCAGTGGAACCAGTTACTCCCGTGTAGCCAGTTGAACCTGTATATCCCGTATAACCAGTGGATCCAGTTACTCCAGTTGAACCTGTCACTCCCGTGTAGCCAGTTGAACCTGTATATCCCGTATAACCAGTGGACCCAGTTACTCCAGTATATCCAGTTGAACCTGTCAATGTAGAATCGCCCCGAGGACCACGCTCGCCGGTGCATCCAGTTGCGCCAGTCAACGTAGAATTGCCACCCGGCCCGCGTTCACCAGTATATCCAGTATATCCAGTTGCACCAGTCAACGTGGAATTGCCACCCGGTCCACGTTCACCAGTATACCCAGTTGAACCAGTCGCTCCAGTATATCCAGTGAAACCAGTTGAACCAGTATATCCAGTTGAACCTGACACTCCTGTGTAGCCAGTTGAACCTGTATATCCCGTATAACCAGTTGAACCTGTATATCCTGTGTAACCAGTTGAACCAGTAACTCCTGTGTAGCCAGTGTATCCGGTTGAACCAGATGAACCGGTATATCCTGTGTAACCAGTTGACCCAGTGACTCCTGTTGAACCAGTGACTCCTGTGTATCCGGTTGAACCGGTATATCCCGTATAACCAGTTGAACCTGTATATCCTGTATATCCTGTATATCCTGTATATCCTGTGTAACCAGTTGAACCAGTAACTCCTGTGTAGCCAGTGTATCCAGTTGAACCAGTTGAACCTGTATATCCTGTGTAACCAGTTGACCCAGTGACTCCTGTTGAACCAGTGACTCCTGTGTATCCGGTTGAACCTGTTACTCCCGTTACACCAGTGACTCCTGTGTATCCAGTTGAACCAGTCACTCCCGTATATCCAGTGTAACCAGTTGACCCAGTTACTCCTGTTGAACCAGTGACTCCTGTGTATCCGGTTGAACCTGTTACTCCCGTTACACCAGTGACTCCTGTGTATCCAGTTGAACCAGTCACTCCCGTATATCCAGTGAAACCAGTTGAACCTGTATATCCTGTGTAACCAGTTGAACCAGTAACTCCTGTGTAGCCGGTGTATCCAGTTGAACCAGATGAACCAGTAACTCCTGTTGAGCCAGTTAACCCCGTATATCCTGTTGAACCGGTAACTCCCGTTACACCAGTGACTCCGGTATATCCTGTGTAACCAGTTGAACCAGTAACTCCTGTGTAGCCGGTGTATCCAGTTGAACCAGATGAACCAGTAACTCCTGTTGAGCCAGTTAACCCCGTATATCCTGTTGAACCGGTAACTCCCG
>Ga0304728_1000270_pt1 | contig 43320 bp, 24 predicted proteins | sample C_130625_MF_Meta_FD_190476 | JGI IMG/M metagenome (GOLD analysis project Ga0304728, IMG submission 190476) | Freshwater microbial communities from Lake Croche, Canada to study carbon cycling - C_130625_MF_MetaG (v2) (version 2) | ecosystem: Environmental > Aquatic > Freshwater > Lake | place... | reverse complement strand
TAGTGAGTGCCTGTCCGTATAACGCATAACTTAGGGCATTAATAATAGTTGTTTTACCAGTACCATTTCTAGACCCAGCATCATCTCCGCCTAGATCGTGGTTACTGCCCAGTACTAAAGTTAAATGTTCTCGGTCAAACGTAACCGCTTGAGAAACATTCCCCACACTCATAAAATTCTTAATTGTGATATTTTGTATTTTAAACATTTATAGATTATTGTAAATTTCTAATAAGGTTGATTTATTAAACTGCTCTGATTCGATATTAACAAGTTGCTCTGTTACAATTTGATCAACAGATTCAAATTTTGCATCTGGATTGTCATCATGGGAGCCTTCCATGTTAACTTTATCTTGTACTAAACTAATTTCTCGAATGTCGTAATCGTTAATAAAAGTTTCTTTGATAAAATTTGCTTCTTCGTAACTGATATCAATATCTAAATTAACTTTAAGATGCATCTTACCTTGCATAATATCATCTTTACGATCTATTAATTCGGATAACTTAACCGATCTATACTTTGGACAGTTAGGCCAATTGAAATATTGCGGTTCGCCGCCCCACTCTAGTGTCATCATTCCTCGATCATCGTCCCAATTGTCTGAGAAATTATGTGGAAATGCGTTACCAATGTAATGTATATTTCTTGTAGCTTGTCGTTTATGAAAATGTCCCGAGAAAACATACTCTGGTGCACTAAAATCTTCTCGTCGAAGTTCGCCGTGATCTGGCATCTGCACCATAGCGTTCATATAAAAGCTGGGAAGTTCAAAGTGTCCAAACACATATCGACTTTTTACGTCTTTCATTGTTCGCCACTCGTCGCCTACTAGCCATGGAACTAATGTAACATTGTCTAAAGTGGTAATACCCTCAACTACGGTTACACCCGGTATATGCCGACCAAATGCCGAACTATGCACATCACGCTTGTCTTTATAAAATAAATCGTGATTACCCGGAAACCAAAAGAATTGCTCAAATGCGGCACCTAACTTTTCCAAACATCTGATACTGGTGTCTAGTGCCACTAAGTTTAAACTGTTTCGATTGTGACTCCAGTCACCTAAAAAAATTCCAGTTTCGCAACCTTGTTCTTGAGCTTGTTCTATAAACCAATCAATAAACTCTTCGCAGTCGCCAAGATGAATTGCACTGTTTGATTTTAGTCCGATATGTAAATCGGTAAATGCGGCTACTTTATTAAATAATCCCATTAGACATCCTTGGATATAAATCCTTTAATTTTTCATACCTAGATAGTATAGCACAGTAAAATATTAAAACTCAACCTTTAATTTCTTCATCTGAGTCATTATCAACTACTGCCGGATCAGCGTCACTGTCGTCTACAACATCAACTTCACTTTTTGGCATGCGAAGTGTTTTATATAAACCTGCTTGTCGAGCAATTTCATCAGCATATAGTTGACTGTTTTGTCTTGTCATCGACGGGGTTAATCCGTTATCCTCTAACATGTCGTCTCGAATGTTTTGATTTTTCTTTTCGATATTGAGAATTCTGGTAAAACTGTTAGTAACTGCGGCAGTATAATAAGCAAACGGATTTTCTGATTTACTTTCGTCGAATTGCAAACCAATTTGACTTAATTGTAAAATAGCTTGTCCTTTCATTTCGTCGATATAAGTATAACCTCTCCAGTTGCTACGTTGAGCATATCGTTCTGATAGTTTAATGTACATACGTCCAAGATTTTCTGTAATGCGACCGTGATCTTTCGAAAATTTACCAGTTTTTATTCCGCCTTTCCAATGACTTTTACCTACACAAACTAATTCGTCTTCGTCATTAAACTTCCAATGTTGAAATGGGGGAAAATTTATTTTATCGTGGCTATCAGCCCGAGTTTTAGTAGTTTTCTTACGACCCGGTGCTAATGGAATATGGTCATATGTCATAATCCTAATAACAATATCTGTTTTTAGAATAGTTTTATAGTCCGGAGTGCATTCTAACAGCTTAATTTTTTTATCGCCGTTGGCTCGAGCTTGTGCAAATGTGTGGAGTCCGATGCGTTTAGCACGAGCTCGTTTCGCTTCTGCTATGGTTCGAATATTGATTTTATCTAAACTGGTTAGTATAATGTCATGCTGGCTGTACTCTTGTTTGGTAAAACTAGAATATGTGCATTTACTGTTGTGTATTTCTATTAATAAATCCCTATTATTGAGATATTTTTGTTTTTTTGGTAACATTGGAAGCATTGTCATTATTATTTTTTCCTTATGTTCTATTGTAGCACAGAAATATTGGCTGTCAACCGTTATAAACTGAGCACTTATTTATAATGGTAAATATAGCAAAGGACAGGATATGATTTTTATCATACAGGAAATAGTTAATGGAAAATTTATTTGCTAGATTACTAGGCGGTGGTGGTTTATTTGGCGGTGGTGGAGCTTCGGGAAGCTGGGAAGCTAACTCTATTCCGCCACCACTTCCACCGCCAAAAATTCCACCTATAGTTAAACCGCCCGCGTCGGGAACCAACGACGGCCAAGCTGGCTCTGGAGCTTTACCTGAACCACCACCACCGCCTATTGTTAACGTTACTAATACTATAGGAAATAAACTTGTTGCAGATACTCGTGTAAAAATTCGTGTACCTACTAAGTATTTCACCCCATACACCTCCGGTTCAAATGGCGAATTACAAAATTTAGAAGCAATTATTTTTCCATATACGCCTACTGTTAGCCAAGAATATAAAGCAGACTACTCGGCTCAAACTCCAATTCACAGTAATTATACACAATATTTTTATAAAAATAGTTCAGTGGGTCCTATAACAATTACCGGTAAATTTTCTGTACAAAATGACAGCGATGCAGGAGTATATTTGGCAACGGTTCATTTACTAAGAGCATTAACTAAAATGCGGTGGGGAAATGATCCAGACGCCGGTAGTCCTCCGCCGGTGTGTCGATTAGATGCTTGGGGAGAGTATATGTTCAACAACGTGCCCGTAGCAATAAATAGTTTTCGATTGGAATTACCAAACGGTGTTGATTATTTTACCCCAAACAAAAGTAGTGAATCTTTTTACGGTCTTTATAAAAAAACAAAAGTGCCAACTCTGTCTGAAATAAGCGTTACGTGCATACCTATTTACAGCAGACAGGAAATATTAAATTATAATGTTACCGAATATCTTAATGGCAGTCTCAACAACAAAGGATATCTATAATGCCGGTTTATAAAAATTCAAGTCCTTATTATACAACTCCGATAACAAATGGGTACCTCGGTGTATTAACATATAGACAAATACCTGCCGAAAGAGATGATATCTTATTCAATGTAACAAAAAATTACGAACATCGACCCGACTTATTAGCATATGATTTATATGGAGATGTTAATCTATGGTGGGTATTTGCTGTTAGGAACCCTTCTGTAATTAACGATCCTATCTATAGTATGAAATCGGGATTGCACATTTATCTACCTAAAATTACCACCATAAAAACAGCATTAGGAATATAATATGGCAGCTGATAGCAAATTAAATCCTATTGTGAACGCGGCTAACGTTGCTGGCGAAAAAAAACAAAATTTATATGCTCTTGAGTTAGCACAAAAAAGATTTGTTGTGGGATCTGATGAATATAAAGCTATTGAAGCACAAAAAGCCGAAATACTAGGGACCAGCAGTACAAAAAAGTCCATGCAAGATGCTTCGCCGGAAGTTGAACAAAAAACAGCAACTACGTCCACCAATACTGCATCTACTTATGTTGAAAATCTTGACTATAAAAAAACATCGGGCTCAAATGTTTTAAACTCTTATCGATCTTACACTTATAATTTTACATTGGCCGCATTAGATGCTGATTCTGCCAATGATCCAACAAACTATAGAGGCAAACAATTAGAAAGGGTCGTACTGACATCTAAAGGAAAAGGCAATAGAGGCAAAATATCTTCAATAACATTAACAGATGAGCAGAAAAAAAAGATCGGCCTTACGGCTTACGGCGAAACAGATGAAGAATATGATAGTTCAGTAGCACAGTTAACTGCACAAGCCGGAGTAGGTTTAGTTGAAGAATTCAATACGTCTAGTCCTGGTAGATTTGATATGTACATCGACGAGTTGACGATTGATAGTACGATATCCGCCGGAAGTGCAAACGGTCTTTCACTAGCCAATGGTATGACATTTACCGTAGTTGAACCGTATAGTATGAACGGGTTTTTAGAAGCACTTCAAGTAGCGGCAGTATCTGCAGGGTATCCTAATTATAATGCTTCGTCTTATGTTCTTTTAATTGAATTTGTAGGATATCCTGACAATCAAGATCTTCCGAATCCTCAACAACTTACTAAACATGCTAGGTATTTTCCTATAAAATTTAGTACAGTTGATATTGAAGTTAATGAAAAAGGTACAATTTATAAATGTCAACTTACTACCATAAACGATAGGGCTTTTGGAAATCCTAATAAACTTAAAGCAACTGTTAACATGAAAGGCGGCACTGTTTATGAAATTTTAACAGACTTAATGTCTCAATTAAACAAACAAATTGCACAATCTGATGATCACAGTAAATCAGGAAATCAAACAAAACACGATACGTATAAAATTGCTTTTCCTGCGTGGGACAAAAAAGATGGTTTAGTTTTTAATTCGGCAAAAGATGCAGAACAGCCTATCGCTAAGGCTAAGATAGCTGATAATCTAAAAGATAGTGTTCTTTTTTCATTTTTGAATCCTGGAAATAATACAACACAGGATGCGTATGGAGGAAAAACTAAACCAAAACCAACTCCAGCCGAGCAGACAGATTCGCCTGAAAAAAATAAAGCCAATCCGTATACCAGTCATGCTCAGGTTAATGTTAGCGACCAGACAAACATACATGAAATTATTTCATCGGTGATAAGAGACAGCGAATACACAAAAAATATTTTGAAAGACCCGCAATCACACATTGACAAGTCTGGTATGATAGACTATTTTATGATTAGAATAGATGTAAAAGATTTAAAGGAAATAGACGAACATTCTAAAAAACCTTTTCAAGAATTCACCTATGTTGTGCATCCTTATAAAGTACATTTTTCAAAAATTCCCGGATTCGAGGCATTGCCAATTGATTGGAAAAATTTAAATCCTGAAGTATCTCGAGCGTACAATTATATATATATGGGAAAAAATGTTGATATTACAAATTTTAAATTAGAATATAATAATTTATATTACGAGGCAATAGCCATGATGAATGGAAATACCGGTCAACCGGCAAGAAGAAATTCTGCAAGTTCAAATGGAGATCCTCAAGTTGTAGTTAATAAAGATAATACTGAAAATAAATTAGCAAGCCAATCACCTACCCCTGTGCTACGAACAGCCCCTGAGCAAACACTTGTTATTGTTAACAATACCCCTAATGCTGGACAACCACAGGATAGTGCTTACTATGCAATGGCAAGAACATTTCATAATGCCGTTATACAAAATAAAGTTGCACTGACTACTGCTGAAATAGAAATTATCGGGGATCCGTATTATCTGTCTACCAGCGGGATTGGAAATTATGATCCTAAAATAGATGAAAAAGAAACAAACACAACAGTTGACGGGGAAGTCTTAACTAACCGAGGGCAAGTACAAATTGCAATTACATTTAATAATCCAATAGATTACAATACCCTTGAACAAGGCGGCACTATGTACTTTGATGCAAAGAAAGTACCGTTTGGTGGTATTTTTATGGTATCTACTCTTAGAAGTGTTTTTAAAGACGGACACTTTAAACAAACATTGTCACTTATTCGACAGCCTGGACAATATGCAGAAGATGGGTCTGTTCGACCAGTTGCGTTGTCGAGTGCTATATCAACTATTCCAAATCCAGAAAATGAATCGATTGCAATTAATCCGTTAACGCCGGGATCTACAGCACAAGCTGGCGGTATCGCTGCCTCACTTGTTGGCGGAGTTAGACCAAACTCTTTTGATTTGCAATCAACGTTAGGTCGCGGTTTTCCGAATCCGGGTCTACCCGGAGTTCCTAGCAACTTTACTAACGCTGTGGGTGGATTAGGAGGAACATCTAATCCAGTATTAAATCAAGTAAGCGGTGCAGTAGCTAACGGATTAGGTTTACAAACTGCAAACGGATCAGCATTATTTGGTGGGGCTATCCCCGGAGGAGTTGATCAACTAGCTTCGGGAATCAGAATGCAAGCTTCTGGATTAATTGGATTGGGGCAGTCTACATTAGGTAGTGCTATAAATTTAATTAATATAGGTAATTCATTAAACAATAGATATCTTGCTGGTCAATCTGCCTTTATTGCCGGTAGCGTATCAAATGAAGTATTTAGAGATGCAGGGCTATCTCCTTTAGTATCCTCAATGGCCAGTAGATTAGTTTCCCAACAAGCAGCCACTGCGGTTGCTAAAACAGGAATATTAGGTTCGGGGATTGGAATCAATTCTCAAAAAAATATCAATGCTTTATTAGCGGCTTCTAGTGCTTTAGGAAAAGCTGAACAAATTGCAAGTATAAATCCGCAATCATACGTACAAGGTCTTACATCTCAAAAAATTAATTCGGCATTAAATATGTCTCCTAAAGATCAAGCTGGAGTTTTAGGGTTAGCATCCGCAGCCGCTAATGAATCAGTTAATTCTGCAATCAGAGGAATACCAACTAGTTTAAATAGCGTCGGATCATATAATAATAGTTTAAATGGATTAACAGGAGTACCGACTAATTATTCAGGTCTAATAGGCGGAAATCCTATCAACCCACAATCGTTAGCCGAACAAGTTGGAATTAATACTTCTCAATTATCAGGATTATCAAATTCCTTTTCAAGTTTAATATCAACTGAGATATCTAATATTGTTAATGCATTACCAACAGGGGTTAATTTACAAACAGCAGTAGCACAGGGAGTTATATTAGATAATCTTTCTGTTGATACCTTGCCTAACTTACCTCCAACTGCTCCGTATACTGTAGCACCGGGCACCACATCCGATTTATCTACCAACCAGCCGTCTGTAGACGTAAATAATCTTATACTTCCGAGAACTAGTGAAGTGTTATTTGACAACGGTGTAAATTCTCTTAATCAGCAAAATGCCAATATGAATATAACTTATGGGGCAGGCCAAACTCAATTTTACGGAGCAGATTTGATTATTACAGGAAATAAATTATCACAATATATGTCAGGACTCCCTAGCCTTACTGGATATGCGGGATCGGTTGAATCGTCGCAGGCAAGCATAAACGCTGTTACTGGCGGATTTTTAGGGAATCCGTCGTCGGCAGATTTAAGTAGTTCTGTTGTAACACAGTTTGGTTCAACGGCGGCGTTGAGCCCACTGCAAAAATTAGTAGGCGGATAATATATGGGTTGGGAAACTAGAAAAAGAAGTCCGTTACCAAGTTCGGGCCCGTTCTTAGCAGAAATTACGAATCACTTAGACCCTACTTTTATGGGTCGCCTTGAAGTAGCATTACTCAAGGGAGTTCCTAATAGTATTATTCATCAAGCCGACACTTATATTGTAAAATATCTCAGTCCTTTTTACGGAGTTATGTCAGTAAGATTCGAAGGAACCGACGAATCAAACTTTCAGCACGTACAAAAAAGTTACGGCATGTGGATGGTACCACCAGATATTGGCACGCAGGTATTGTGTATTTTTATTGATGGTGATCCTAATCAAGGATACTGGATGGGATGCGTACAGGACAATTTTCAAAATCATATGGTTCCCGGAATTGCGGCTAGTAAACAAACTGCAATGTCTGAAGATCAAAAAAGAAAATATGGTACCGAACTTCTGCCTGTTGCAGAATTTAATAAAAAATCAAAAAAATTAGATAACCCAAATGTAGAAACGTTTCAAAAACCTGTGCATCCTTTCGCTGATAGATTATTACAACAGGGTCTTTTATTAGACACAGTTAGAGGGGTAACTTCTAGTTCTGCTCGTAGAGAACATCCGAGTAGTGTTTTCGGTATATCTACTCCTGGACCTCTTGATCAAAGCGAAGGAGCGCAACAGGGTACCTTAGGATATGCAGGCGACGAAATACGACAAGTTCCAGTTACTCGATTAGGCGGAACCACATTTGTAATGGACGACGGCGACATAAATGGTCAAAACGAATTAGTCCGTATAAGAACTAGAACCGGCCATCAAATCCTTTTACACAATAGTCACGATTTAATTTATATTGCCAATAGTAAAGGCACAGCATGGATAGAAATGACTAGTCGAGGCAAAATTGACGTTTATGCTCAAGACAGTATAAGCATACATTCAGAAGGCGACTTTAATTTTCTAGCTGACCGAGACATTAATTTTGAAGCAGGTAGAAATCTTAACATTGCAGTCAACGGCAATATGTCTACAGAAGTTACTGCTGGACATAACATAATAGTAAATGGAACTAGTAAACAAAGTTACGGTGGAGCATACAATATAGTAGCAGGTTCCGATATCAATATGCAAAGTAGCGGTGTTTATAATTTAAGTAGCGGCAGAGAAATGAGAATGACTGCGGGCGGACAATTAAGTGTTGGTGCAAGCGGTAATATTATTGTAGCCGGTAGTAAGGTAGATATTAATGGTCCTGCACCAACTACGGCCTCATCACCCGATACTCCTTCTACTCTAGCGAGATTTGAATTACCTTATAGAAGTGCCGCATCGTCAAGTTGGGAGAATGGTAAATTTTATAAGGCTGGTAATATTACCAGCATCATGTTGCGAGTCCCAACACACGAACCATGGGATCATCACGAAAATACAGATCCTACGAGATTTACAACTAATAATACTAGTGTACAAACTTCTCCAAATCCAAGTCCGACTGTTAATCCCACTAACGAAGGTATAGATAATAGCACTAATACTACTCCTATTGCACCGCCTACGTCCGGAAAAGCAGGAGATTTAGAAAAATATCTAGAATCTGCTTTAATTGCAGGCGGCATAAAAGAAAAAACAAAATTAGCCGCGTGGATGGCTCAGTGTAAAATTGAATCTGCTAGGTTTACAACTTTAAAAGAGTTTGGCAACGATGCATATTTTGCTAGGTATGAAAATTCTAGCGGCTTAGGTAATGATCAGCCCGGAGACGGTTTAAAATATAAAGGACGCGGATTCCTCCAATGTACTGGGAAAAAACTTTATAAAGCAATTTCTGATTACTATAAAGGAGCGATCGACCTTGTGGCAAATCCTGAATTATTAGAACAACCAGAGTGGGGAGCCAAAGGAGTTTTTTTCTATTTTAATAAGTTCAAACCTAGAAATTTTCAAAACCCTACCATGGAAAAGTTAGGAGTTAAATATGTCGACACTGTAGAATTTTGGGGAAATTGTCCTGCGGTAACTGCATTAGTTCAAGGAAGTAACGGCAAAGACTCGCATTTGCCAGAAAGACAGGCCGCTTTTGATTATTACATGAAGAAATATGAAAATGGTATACCGAATGTGGGATCTACAACTGCATCAACATCTACCGGATCTGTAGTAGTAGTTGGCGATAGTATTGCAGTTGGAGTCGGCGAAGCCCTTCAAAAATTAATTCAAGGTATAAAAGTTAGTGCATTAAAAGGCGCCGGATCTCCTAAAATTTTAACTGATTATGTTCCCGCTGTAGTCGGTGCCGGTATTGCGGTAGTTAGTGCTGGTAGTAATGATATAGGAATAAAGTTCCCAACTTCTCAAACCCCAGCAAATCAACAACTTCTTCTCAGCAATTTGAAAAAAATAAGAATAGCGTTAAACGCAAAACGATATATATGGTTAGTTCCTCATTATGAAATCCCTGCCAAAATAGTAACAGATTTCGCCAGTGCAAACGGAGATCAAACGGTAACTTTTGAAGCCAGTACCCGAGAAGACCCGCCTCTACATCCGGTTAATCCAGCTGTTGTTGCCCAGGCTGTAAAACGACTTATTGGACAATAGATACAGAATTTTGTAAAATAAATACTATCATGCCATATAAAAATTTAATAATTACAAACAATTCAAACAAACCTCAGAATACGGTTCAACGTAGTCAATTTTATCGAGGATTTAGTTCTATAAACAGTAATACAACTGATACTAGAATGTACGATCTCAATCTTGTTACACAAGATATTATAAATCAATTCAATACTAAGAAGGGGGAACGAGTAATGAATCCCGAATTCGGCAGTATTATATGGAATTTATTAATGGAACCGTTAACTGACTCCGTAAGAACAGCATTAGTTAATGATGTTACACAAATATGTAATAGTGATCCGAGGGTAACTGTTGTAGAAATAAATTTAAACGAGTACGAGCAAGGATATCTATTAGAATTAACATTGTTATTAAAGGGAACGACTCAGTCTACTACATTAAAGCTAAACTTTAATCAAAAAATAGGTCTTCAAGTAAACAAATAATATACCTATATAAAATATAAAATAAATAGGTATAACAGAATAAAAAAATTATGATCCCATCAACTAACAACCAACTATTAGTAGCAGAAAATTGGACTAAGATCTATCAAAGTTATCGTAATGCTGACTTTCAAAGTTACGACTTCGAAACCATTCGACGAGTAATGATTGAATATCTTCAGCAAAATTATCCTGAAGATTTTAACGACTATATTGATAGTAGCGAATACGTTGCTCTTATTGATTTAATTGCTTACTTAGGTCAAAATTTAAGTTTTCGTATTGACTTAAATGCACGTGAAAACTTTTTAGAAACTGCTAGCCGGCGAGATAGTGTGCTACAACTTGCACAATTAATTAGTTACGCTCCTAAAAGAAATGTGCCAGCGAACGGATTTCTTAAAATAACTGCCGTGTCAACAACTGATAATGTATATGATTCTAGCGGAAATAATTTATCAAATACCGTTGTTGGATGGAACGATTCTACAAATAAAAATTGGTATAATCAGTTTTTAACTATTTTAAATTCAAGTATGCCCGGTTCTTACACATTCGGAACTCCGACAGGAAGACAGACTATAAATGGAATCTTAACAGAACAGTATACAGTTAACAGTAGCAATACAAATGTTCCTATATTTTCTTTCAATAAAAGTATAAACGGAACTCCGATGAACTTTGAAATAGTTCCTTGTACGTTTAGTCAATCGTCGACAGTTTATGAAGCCGCTCCTCGACCTGGCGATAATTTTAGTTTCTTATATCAAAATGATAACCAAGGTTCGGGTAGCGGTAACACAGGATTTTTTGTTCATTTCCGTCAAGGAACTTTAGGATTGTCAAAATTTTCTATTACTAGCCCTGTGCCCAATGAATTAATCGGCATTAATATAACAGATATTAACAATACCGATGTTTGGTTATGGCAATTAGATAGTAATAATAATTACAATACTTTATGGACCCCTGTTCCTAATTTAATCGGTAACAATATTATATATAATAGTCTAGATACTAGTCAACGAAACATTTACAGTGTTACTACTCGAGATCAAGATCAAATTGATTTAAACTTTGCTGACGGTAGTTTTGGAAATTTACCCAAAGGAACATTTAATCTATTATATCGACAAAGCAATGGGCTTGCTTATAATATTAAACCTGAACAAATGACCGGAGTATCTGTAACTATTCCTTACGTTAATAAAAACGGGCAACGCCAAACATTGACATTAGTATTGGGCTTACAATATACAGTTTCAAACAGTTCGCCTGCGGAGTCAACTGCTAGTATAAGACAAAAAGCTCCTCAGGCATATTATACACAAAATAGAATGGTCACTGGCGAGGATTATAATATATTGCCATTAACTGCTGGCACCGATATACTAAAAATAAAATCAATAGCTCGTGTTGTTAGCGGAACAAGCAAATATTTTGAATTAAGTGACGTTAGTGGCAAGTATAGTAAAACTAATATATTTGCAGCCGACGGAATTTTTTATAAAAACGAACATCAGTCAAATTTCGAATTTACATTTAATACTAAGAATGATATTTTAGCTGTAATTAAACAACAACTAGAACCGCTTGTTAAGTCAACGGCGATGCGATCATTTTATTTTGATCAATACCCTAGAGCAGATCTAGCTCATTTAAATCTGTCATGGATTCAGGTAAACAAAGTTTCTGGAAGCTCTCGAGGATACTTTAAAAATTTAGGTGCGTCTAATTTACTGGCACTTAGCGTAGGTATAGGAATTTCGACTAACCTATACTACGTAACTCCGGGCGCACTAGTTAAATTTCAAAATTTAAATGGCAGTAACTATATTTGGTCTACTGTAGTTCAGGTTATCGGAAACGGTAGTAATTACGGTAAAGGAACATTAGATGACGGAACTGGTCCTATAATTTTAAGTAATATTATACCTAGCGGATATATTCCTGTTGAAATTATACCTGTATTCGACACTGTATTTTCGTATAAATTTGAAATGCAGTTAGTTAACTTATGTTTAATTCAAAAGAATTTTGGATTAAGTTTTAATAAAATTACTAGAACTTGGGGAATTATATCCGATGTTAATTTAAATTTAACAAATCCTTTTTCTTTAGATTACCAAGGCGATACTACTTCTGCTAATTTGGATTCGAGTTGGTTTGTAGCCTTTGTATGGCAAGGGAACAAATATCAAGTGCTATACAGATCTACTAATTACGTCTTTGAAAGCGAGCGCGAAACAGGATTTTATATTGATCCTACAGATGTGAATTTTGATTATACAACAAATACTGTTGTAAAAGATAAAGTGGATGTGTTGTCGTTTAATACAAATCCCACCACATCAACTAGTCTCAGTAAAGATTATTCATTACAAATAGACAACTATATTATCGAGCCCGACGGGTATATTGAACCGTCTAAGGTATTAGTTAGTTTCTACGACTATAATAACTCTGGCCAAATCGCTGAACCAGACACATTTACAAACATTGTTGGAGATTCGTCTAGCTTTGTATATTTTCAAAAATTATCAGATGGGTTAAGATACAAACTAGTTAATCAAACTGTAACTCCAATTATAGCAACATCTGCCACAGTCGAAACAGACATTGTTGAGCCAGTTGATGGTCAATTATATTATTTTAGTGATCCATTATTAAATGTAGTTAAACTCTACTCGTTGCAACAATATTATGACACCGGATACGGCTGGATATATCAGCCGGCATATTTTGCCTATCCCGGCCGTGCTGGTCTAAAATTCCACTATGTACACAATAGTGGCGAGGAAAGACGCATCGATCCAGGAAAGAGCAATATCATGGATATTTACGTTTTAACTGCTAGTTACAATAATGCTTATAGAAACTGGGTAACTACAGGAAGTGGCTCAACTCCGCAGCCGCCTACTAGTCAAGCATTATCGGACACTATTAGTTCAGCGTTACAATCAATCAAAACTATAAGCGACGAAATAGTGTATCATCCTGTATGTTACAAACCTCTATTTGGTAATAAAGCAAACATAAATTTACAAGCAAAATTTAAAGCAGTAAGAAATCCCGCAATTCCGATAAGCGATAACGAATTAAAAACACAGATTCTTGCTGGCATTAATTACTTCTTTTCTTTAGACAACTGCGACTTTGGTCAGACTTTTAATTTTAGCGAATTGGCAACGTATGTGATGAATATAATGACTCCAAGCATTACTAATTTTGTGCTAGTCCCGACAATTAATAATTTTGGAAGTTTATATGAAATAGGATGTGCCAGTAATGAAATTTTTATAAGCGTGGCAACTATTGACGACATTGAAATTATTGATGCGATAACTGCTAGCCAATTAAACTCCACAATGATAATCACTAACGCAGGAAATTAAAATGGCAAATGATAATATTAATTCAGCCAACTTATTACCCGAATATTTTCAAACAGGTAAAAATAAAAAATTTTTATCTAGTACGATTAATCAACTAATTCAACCAGCTCAGTTAGAAAGGATTAATGGTTTTATAGGTAGCAAATTGTCACCAAACTATAATTCTATAACAGATAATTATATACCAGAAGTTTCAGAATTACGTAAAGACTATCAATTTAGTCCAGCACTAATTGTCTACGACGAATTAAGAAATGTGCAACGAGCTATCGGAATAGATGATCTGACTAACAGCATCTCAATCCAAACTGGCTTAGACGGTAATTTTAATAAATTATACAGTTCTCCTACATATTCATATACCCCACACATTAATTGGGATAAATTTACAAATTATCAGGAATATTATTGGTTAGTTACGGGCCCTGAACTTATTGTTATCGGTTCTTCTAATAACTATATCGATGTCAGTACCGATATCGTAGGTCAGACAAATTACACATTCACATACATTACAACAATTGGCACGACTGCAACGCAGGCATTATCTAACGGAATGAAAATCCAATTTACGTCTGATATAGTTTCTCAAGAATATCAAAATAAAATATATTTTGTCGAAGGAGTCGGCACTGCTATAGTTTTAGTTGATTATGATCAACTACAAGTGTCGACTCAGATGAATGAGGATTTTGTAGAACATTTTGATACCACACCTCTTGATAAATTTCCTTTTAATAATTCTAGATCTCTTGCAACATCTCCTGATTATATTACTATAAATCGTGCCAGCCGGGATCTTAATACCTGGTCAAGATATAACCGCTGGGTACACTCTCAAGTAATAACTGCAAGTGCTAAAGTAAATGGTACTATTCCGGTTTACCCTTCTAGTTATCGAGCAGTTCGTCCTATTGTTGAATTTAATGCTAATCTTAAATTGTATAATTTTGGTACTATTGGAATTTCTAAAATTGATGTTATTGATACAGATACTATAGATGCTTTTTTAACTATAGAAGGATCTGAGGGATATTATGTAGATGGTGTATTATTAGAACAAGGCAATACAATAATTTTTAACGCAGATAAAAATCAAGAAGTTAGAAGCACTGTGTACAAAGTTAATTTTATCAAAGTAACCGGTGTTTATCAAATACAATTATTAGCAGTTGATCGACCTGCTATAAATTCTTCTACTATAATCGATTCCGGAAATACATATACTGGAACTAGTTGGCATTTTGATGGAAATTATTGGATTTTTTCACAGCAACATCAGACCCTCAATGATTTCCCCTTATTCGATTTATTTGATAACGTAGGAAATAGTTATAGTGACCCGTTGCACTATCAATCAGATTTTGTTGGAAATCGATTATTTAATTATGCAGTTGGTACAGGTGCGACTGACACTGTATTAGGTTTCCCTCTTCAGTATAAAAATAGTGCAGGAGTTGGAAGTTATTTGTTTAATAATTATTTTATGACAAATACGATTACTATTTCAAACAATAATGTATTATCTACATTACCGACTTCGACTGCATATTTAAAATACACAGATCCGGCTGGCGATAGATTTGTAAACGTTTGGGAAGAGTCAAAAAACTCGCAGATTCCTATTTTACAATTTCAAACTACAACCACTTCGACTTCTCAAATACAATTAACTGCAATCGCTAATCCTACATCATCTCAGGTTACAGTTGATGTATATGTTAATAATGAAAAGTTATCTACCGCAACTTATATTACGTCAACTACTTCTGTAAATTATTTTATAAATTTTAATAATCCGATACCTGCACATTCAAACGTGTTATTTAAAATTTATAATAATAGTATCTTAACTACATCTGGATTTTATCAACTTCCGTTATCGTTAACTAATAATCCTTTAAACGGACCTATTAGCAGTATGACAGACTCCGAAATAACTGATCACGTCAAAACTATGATTGAAACTGTTGATAATTTTTCAGGAACTTTCCCCGGATCAAATAATCTAAGAGATTTAAACGACCAAAAAGGAACGCAACTGATTTCGAATGCTAATCCATTACCGTTTGCTTTTCTTTTCCTCGGCGATAAACATCATAATGTAATAGATGCTATTCAAGATGCCGCCGAAAAATATAATCAGTTTAAATCAACATTTTTAAAACAAATACAGATGCAGTCAAACCAACTTGATTTTGTTTCAGCAGTCGATACTGCAATGGCTGAAATTAATCAAAATAAAATAAATGTGGAATCATATTCATTGTCAGACATGATAGGGTATGGACAAGATAAAATTGTAAGAACATGGACTGTAACAGATTCTAGAAATACAATATACCCTTTAACAAATTCATTTGATCTTTCAACATTAACCTTACGTTCTATACTAGTTTATGTTAACGGTGTTCAATTAATTGTTGACGTGGATTATATATTTGTACCACTTGATTCTTCTGTAGAATTTTTAATTAGTTTAAAAGTTGGGGATGTTATTGTAATTAATGATTACCAAAATACTTCTAATTGCTATATTCCTTCTACTCCGACTAAGTTAGGTCTATATCCGGCATTCGTTCCTAGCATTTATATTGACGACACATATATAACCCCGCAAAAAGTAATCCAAGGGCACGATGGTAGCATTACAATCGCATACGGCGATTATAGAGATGAAATTATTCTAGAATTAGAAAAAAGAATTTATAACAATATAAAAACAAAGTACCGTCTAGAATTGTTTGATATAAATTCAGTGTTGCCTGGCAATTTTAGAAATACTGACTACTCTTTAACAGAAATAACTCAAGTGTTAGAAACTGATTTTATTAGATGGGCTGGAATTTTTGGTATAGATTATTCTACCAATGCCGCATTCGATGAATTCGAGTCATTTACTTGGAATTATTCAGGATCAGTTAGTACCGTCGGACATGTACAATTATCTGGGTATTGGAGAAGTATCTATAAATTATTTTACGACACTGATCGCCCGCACACGCATCCTTGGGAAATGTTAGGTTTATCTCAAAAACCTGTTGATTGGGAAATCACATACGGTCCTGCTCCGTATACTTCCGGAAACCAAATATTATGGGATTATATAGAATCAGGCGGCGGAAATTTAACGTATGCTCGTCCGGGCCTGAGTGATATCTTGCCAGTTAACCAGTACGGAGAATTAATTCCTCCTAACCAATTGTTGACATTTAATACCACCGCATATTCTATAAGACAGCCATTTGCATTTGGAAATCAAGGACCTGTAGAAACATCATGGCGTAAGAGCAGTTTTTATCCGTTTGCTATTCAAAGATTATTAGCATTAACTAAACCTGCTATCTATGCGTCTTTGATGTACGATACCAGTCGAATAGATGTTAATATAGCCGGACAATGGACGTACGGAGATAAACGCCAATTTTTAAATCCTAAAAATATTGCAATTCACGGAGATGACGGAATATTAACTAGCGGGTACGGAGTTTATGTTTCAGAATATGGACAACAGCGGTCTAATAATTATATTAACGAATTAAAAGCAGATTTAAAATACTTTGATATTAATTTATTTTATAAAGTAGGTGGCTTTATAAACAAAAATAACATGACAGTTACTATTGATGCATATAGTCCAACGTCGGTTGATCCTGGAGCAATACTGCCACAAGAAGATTATTCGTTATTCTTAAACATCAGTAATCCAATAGGATCAGCAAATATCAGCGGTGTCGTTATACAAAAATCAAACGGAAAATTTATAGTTAAAGGATACGATCGATATCAAGGATTTTTTAACATACATTTACCTATAAGAAATAATTCTACCTCGGCTCTTACAGTTGGCGGAATTTCAGAATCTTATGTGACATGGAGTTCGGCTACATCAGCAGGTCCAACCGGCCTATCAGCTAGCGAAACTACAACAGCTAGATCGGCAACAAACACTTTATTTTATACGCAAGGTCAGATTGTTTTTTATAATAACAAATATTATAGAGTAAAAGTTAGTCATACTCCTGAGGGATCTTTTAATTCATCGTTGTATGTGCAAATTCCTGAATTACCTGTTACAGGTGGTGTCACAGTGCAACGTGCCACAGGATTTTCAACAAAAATTACAAAAATTCCTTACGGAACAGAATTTTCAACTGTTCAGGAAGTTTATGATTTTATCATAGGATACGGAAATTATTTAGAAAAACAAGGATTTATATTTGACGAGTATAATTCAGATGTTGGGGAAATTTTAAATTGGAATTTTACCGGAAAAGAATTCTTATTCTGGTCTAGTCAAAATTGGGTCGATGACAGTATAATAACACTAAGTCCTTTTGCTGATCGAATCAAATTTCAATCTAAGGTCGCGGTAATTGATAATTTATTTGATAGTTTTTATGAATATAATATTTTAAGAGCTGACGGAAAACCGTTCTCACAAAAATATCTTTCTGTAAATAGAGAAAATGAAATTTGTACTATATCTACAAATAATACCGACCAAGGGATTTATTTTGCTATATTGCGTCCTGTACAAAAAGAACACGGGATGGTATTACGCAACACTAGCTTGTTTAATGATACTATATTTGACATAGAGTCAGGGTATAGACAACTGCGTATAAAATTATCTGGATTACGAACTTCTGGATGGAACGGTGATTTTTCAAGTCCCGGATTTGTCTACGATACTGCAAAAATTTATCCATGGACTCGGTATGTTGATTATGTCTATGCAGACACTATTACTGTCAACGGGAAGTATTATTCAGCCAAACAAAATATCCCCGGGTCTTCTTCGTTTAATGTTGCAGACGGCTGGATATTATTAGACAAAAAACCTACAGCAAGCTTAATTCCAAATTTTGATTATAAAATTAATCAATTCCAGGATTTTTATAATTTAAATATAGACAACTTCGACGCCGGCCAACAAAAGATGGCACAACATCTTACTGGTTATACTCCGCGCCCGTATTTAAATAATATTTTTAGTAATCCAATCGCACAGTATAAATTTTATCAAGGATATATTAAAGAAAAAGGTACAAAAAATTCTATATCGAAACTTTCTAAAGCAAGTATGTATAATATGGAAGGATCGGTAGATTTCTCAGAAGAATGGGCATTTAGAGTTGGTACTTTTGGTTCTTTTTCTACTTATCAAGAAATTGAATTTCCTTTAATGGAAGGCACTTTTTTAGAAAGCCCACAAATCCTTAATTTCGTTTCTGAAAAACCTGTGAATAAAAATGATTTAACTGTACATATTCTTCCAACAGATTTACAAATTACTCCTATAGATTTTAATGTAAATTCAGTATTTGCAACAACTACAGGTACTGATAATTTAATAATAAACACAGCAGGATATGTTAGAATTGATGATGTTACGGCTACCGCTTATAACGAAAACAGTTTACTAGATATTGCGAATCCTTCTCTTCCTGAAGGAACAACTGTTTGGGTAGGATTTAAAATTAACGGCGATTGGGATGTTTTAAGATATGAAAATACCGGTGTAAAATTAATTGGAGTATATGTAAGTTCTCCTGGATATACAATCACATTTACTACGGATGTTCGGCACAACTTACAAGTCGGCGATATAATTTTTTGCACACAGTTCAATTCTCAAGTTAACGGAGTTTATCGTATTTTTGATATTCCAACACCTACAGAAATTACAGTTTCTTCAGCCATATCAAGCATTACTAATGAGCCATTGCTTTCTCCCGGATTATTATTTAAATTCAGTAGTCAACGATTTGCAACATTTTCTCAAATTCCCAATGATTATACATTATTAAAATTGCCATATAAATCAAAATTATGGATCGATAATAACGGAGCAGGAAAATGGGCGGTATATCAAAAAATTAATAATTATCGATCTTCTTCGATAAAAAATAAAAGCCCGACAATTTTAGAATTTGGTAGAACTATTGCCAAAAGAAAAAATAGTGATATTTTAATGGTGGCAGCTCCGTACGGATATGATCAAATTGATACCAGTCCTGAGATTGGCGGAAGCGTAGGCGGATCTGGAACACAGAATGGTATTTCTAGAAGTGCTAGCAGTTCTTTAACTATACTTGGTTCTAGTTTTTCTAGTCTAAGCAGTAGTACCGATGTTACATTATCTCAAAGTTTATCAAGAACTAGTATTTCTCAAAATAACTCAATTATTACAAATACTCTGAATGTAACAACTTCTACAGGCAAAATTTTTATCTATAATGTATCTAGCTCAACTACTAAGTTATCATTTAGTTACGATATTAATCAAGACGGATATACTCCAGTATTTTATCATTATTCTCAAGATCCGATTGAGGCTGGTAAGGCAATGGTATACGATGATATTAACTTTAACTATACTCACCTTGGATTATTTTTTGTCGGTGCCCCCGGAACGGGAGCAACAGTTTCAAATTCTCCTATAGGCGGATTAAGACAATCAACCGGGACCGGCACTGTGTCTACGTTAGTACAAGAAGGTCTTGTAAAAATCAGCAGTAACTCGGTAGGATCGTTGACTCAAAAAACAGAATTTGTTTTATTAAGCCCCGATGCATCGACTAGCTATCAACGATTTGGTTCTTCGCTTTTTGTACAATATAACACCAGCACTAAACTAATGTTAGTGGGTGCTCCTGCAACCGGAACTACTGGCACCGGGGCAGTATATTCGTACATAGTTAATTCTTCAGGACCTGCATTGTCGATAAATTATATAGGACCTGTTACTCCGGGTAATGTAGATACAATTACAGTTGGGTCAGGTAGCACAGCAGTAACAACTACGTATACCGGGCACTTATCGACTGGAGCATTATGGGGTTATTCAATAAGCGGGTCAGACAACGCAAACTATATAGCTATTAGTGCGCCCGGTGCATATACAAGTACCGGTTTTGTCTCAATATATCAATATTCAAATAACGCATTAACTATTTTACAAACTATTAACGGATCTGATTTGGGATTTTTAGTCGAAGACGAGTTTGGCTCGGCAGTAAAAATGAGTCCTGATGGAGATTATCTGTTTATATCAACTCCCTCTCATCGAAACTCAGATAATTCCTATGGCGTGGTTTCAGTCTTTACTAACACCGGGGGAACTTTTGTAATTAATCAAACTATTACTAATCCTCGCCCTGGAAGAGGAATGAAGTTTGGTCAAGCAATCGACTGTAATACCTCTGTAGATAATTTGGTAATATCTGCGGTAGGCGGAAATACTCCTCAATATACAACGTTTGATAGTACATCGTCTTTTGGGCAAGTAACCTTTGACACAAATGAAACAGTAATAGTCGATCTTATAGGAAATGCAGGAACAGTTTATGTTTATAATAGAACAAATCAATACGATCGATTCGCACTAGCCGACGAGTTACGTCCACCTAAGCAGGCCACTAGTTCGTCTTATGGAATCAGCTTACAGGTAGACGACTGTGAAGTATATGTTGGATCACCGTTTCCTGTTACTACTACCTCTCCGACTGAATACGGATCTTTTTTCCAGTTCACTAAAAAGAATTGCAAGGTTAATAGCTGGAACAAATTAAGAACGCAACCAAATACTGTAGACATTGATCAATTTCAAAAGATTTCTCTTATAGATACACTTAATCAAACGGTAGTTGATTACTTAGATATAATTGATCCGGTTAAAGGAAAGATTGCAGGACTAGCGAAAGAAGAATTAAAATATATATCATCGTATGATCCTGCAATATATTCTATAGGGTCCGCCGGAGTAAATGTTAATACTAATACTAGTTGGTTAGATGAACATGTCGGAGAATTATGGTGGGATTTAAGCACTGTAAAATACATGTGGTACGAGCAAGGTGAGTTAAGATATCGAAGAAATAATTGGGGGAAACTCTTCCCAGGGGCAACTATTGATGTATACGAATGGGTAGGAACAAAATACTTACCTAGTGAGTGGAGTAAATTAGCAGATACTACTGCGGGTTTGGTAGAAAGCATAAGTGGCCAACCTAAGTATGCTGATGGAAGCGTAATGGCTGTAAAACAAGTTTATACCTCATCAGGCTCTCTTACTAATTTTTATTATTATTGGGTTAAAAATAAAATTACAATACCTGCAACAAAGAATAGAAGGAAAAGCGCATTCAACGTAGCAAGTCTTATTGCTGATCCAACAAGCTATGGTTATAAATTTTTATCGCCACTTGCTCCTTCGGCTGTATCTTTAGCTAATATTGGTACAGAATTAGTTGCTGATAATATCAGTTTAAATATTGCATTTGATAAGACTAAAAATATTATTAATAAACACACTGAATGGTTATTGTTACAAGAAGGTAGCGCCGATAGTCGACCAAATACTCTATTAGAGAAAAAATTAATCGATAGTCTACTAGGACACGACAGTCTTGGCAACTTAGTGCCTGATCCTGCGTTATCTCAAAGATTAGCATACGGAATTGATATTCGACCTAGACAAAGTATGTTTGTTAATAGAAAAGAAGCATTACGTAATTTAATTGGGTTCGCTAATAGTGTATTAATTTCTCATCAAATTACCGGAAATTATAATTTTGATAAATTAAATTCTCAAGAAACACCGCCTGATCAATATTCCCATGAATACGATCAAATAGTCGAAGATACAGAACTTCGAGATCTTATAAGTACTGTTCGGTTAGTGCAGGCTGAATTATCTTGTACTGTACAAAATGGAAAAATTGAAGCTGTTGAAATCATAAATCCGGGTTTTGGCTATAAAATAGCACCTAGCATTATAGTCCATCCTAATGATACAGGAGTTGATGCTGTTATAACAACAGAAATTGACGCCAATGGAAGTGTTGTGTCAATCCAAATAATTAATTCTGGTAGCAAGTATGAAATTGCGCCAACTTTAGCAGTTCGTCCTTATACTGTATTGGTATTATCGGACACTGACAGTAATGGAAAGTGGGCCATGTTCTCCTGGGATAAATTATCTGGGCAATGGATTAAAAATTATACACAATTATACAATACAACTCTTTATTGGAGTTATGTAGACTGGGCCAGTAGTACATATAATAAGTATGTTCCAATATCGGCTACTGTTGCTTCTTTAAATTATCTGTCATCGTTGTCGGATATACAAATTAATCAATATGTTAAAGTATCAAACGGCGGTGATGGAAATTATCTAATTTTAGAAAATACCTCTACAGGAACTGGAACTTTTAATAATGATTATAATTTAGTTTATAAACAAAAAGGAACTATACAGTTATCTGATGCGTTATGGGCTAGTAATACTAGCAATCTTGCATTTAGCGATATTAACTATGATCTAACATTATTTGATCAAACAGCAGACATTGAGTTAGTAAATATCTTAGATGCATTAAAAACTGACATATTTGTCGGCGAATTGCAAGTCAACTGGAATTTATTTTTCTTTAGTGCGGTAAAATATGCCTTAACAGAACAAAAATTACTTGACTGGGCATTTAAAACAAGTTTTATAAATGTAATAAACTATGCCGGAAATTTAGATCAGCGTCCTGTTTACAAATTACAAAACTCTTCTTATTTTATTGATTATATTTCTGAAGTAAAACCGTACCATACTCAAATAAGAAATTATACAACAAATCACACTTATGTTGATCCAAGTAGGTCATTCATTACAGACTTTGATCTACCAGCAGTGTACAATACTGCAACCGGGCAATACCAATCAATTGAACTAGGTAATACTATTTTAAATACCTATCCTTGGAAGGCATGGGCTGACAATTATAAATTTTACGTTGAGAGTATTAGTATCGGCAATCCTGGAAATAATTATATCAATAGACCAATAGTTGAAATACAAACAGCCGCGGGTGATTACGGGTCAGGAGCGACCGCCGAGGCATATATTACAAAGGGAAAAATTAGTCAAATTGTTATTTTATCACCCGGCGCTAATTATTTAAAAACTCCTAATGTAATAATACATAGTACAGATCCTGATGTAACGCCTGCGGTTGCTTATGCACAATTAGCAAACGGTACGATCCGTACTAATTTAATAGGAATGAAATTTGATCGAATAGGAGTTAATAACTCGATCAATTCTACAACAGCAGTCGATACTTTTAAGTGCGACGGTCATGCTACTGAATTTATGTTATCATGGTTAGCCGATCCAACGAAATCTGATATAATAATCACGCTTGACGGATCGTATGTGTTTTTATCAGATTTTGAAATTAAGTTTTATACTGAAACGATCAATGGCTATTCAAAAAAATTATCTAAAATTGTATTTTTAAATTACACACCGCGTATAGGTCAAATTTTATCAGTTACTTATAATAAAAATATAGAAATTTTTGATGCTACAGAAAGAATTTTAAATTTTTATACAGCAACATCCGGCATGCCAGGTATTGAATTGGGACAATTAATGACCGGGGTTGATTTCCCTAAGACAAATATACAGTCATTGCCATTCAATTATACTTTAATTTGGGATCAATCTGCATCTATTTTTGGAAAGGATCTATTTGCAGATAATTCAAACTATTATAATTCTTCAAAAGTTATAAAAGCAGTTCCTGCCCCTAGACTAGATAATTATGTAGTAGTTCCTACAAACTCTATTAATTTATCTAGTAAAACTATCACAATACCTAATCATGGATTTTTAACAGGAACACCGGTATTATATTCAGCCGAAGATCAAAAACCAATAGACGGGTTATTTGATAAACACACTTATTATATAAGAGTAATTAATTCTAATACTTTTTCTTTATACGATACTTTAACTAATGCGTTTAATCAAGAAAGTACTAATGGGCTCCTTGATATGCGAGGATATGGAAATAATGATCAACGGTTTACTGCTATTATTAACTATAATGAAATAACAGTAGATTCTACAAAAAACATTCGACTTGGACAATTAGTTAACATTATTGGAATAAAAAATTCTGCTATTAAACTTAATACCGCCACCGATGTAACCGTCATTGGAGTTGATCAAGATACGTCCCAAGTATTTTTAAGTGCTCCATTAATTGCAGGATTAGATATAGGAGATACTGTTGAATTTTGGACATTCGATTCGAATTCTTCTTTATACGACAGTAATATAGACGGCGGAAGTTGGGATAACGGAATTATTTTAAACCCGCTGGGAATTAACCCAGAGGATATCAACATTGACGGATCTGGATTTTTTACTCCGGATTATGGTCATGCTCCGGAAGAACTAGTACCAGGGCATGCATTAGATAGTTTTTCTTTAAATGTTTATACTATAAATGATAGAAGTGCTCCGACGGTTGTTTCTAATTATGCACCATTAAATAAAAATGCAAGCACTACTATATCGCTGCCAATACAACCAACTAATTCTGCTAGTATTTCAGTTTACTATCAAAACAAACTGTTTACGTATAGTACCGATACAAATTTTACTCAATATATCGATTCTACAGAATTTACAATTGATTGGATTAATAATACCTTAATAATTGCCCCACAATCGACCGGCGGAAACATTGGTTATAGAATTGTAAGTATTGGCGGCGAGGCATACGGTACATATCGAGGTGTTATTGACAGTTCTTCACAGGATTTTGTTAATAATCAAACTATCGGTCAGGTACAAAGTTTGTCAGATACTAATACTGTTAAAGATGCTATAGTTTATTTAAATGGTAAAAGTGTTCCTAAAAAACCATTAGGGTTTCATCTGACATCAACTGCCTCATATTCTTACTTTGAATTAGGTCCAGTAAGCTCACAAAATAATAGAGCCGCTACAACAGTTTATAATTTACCACAAGGTAACAATAATATACATTCTTGGTTCTTTGGCAATCCTTATAAATTGTTTAATGAAATTAATCAACAGACATTTGTAGTAAACAACACTGCACAATCTATATTTGATTTAGAATATCCGCCCGGCATTATTCTTCCAGAGGCGGCGCAGGCAATAGTTGAAATTAATACAGGCACAGGATTTAAAATAATGTTACCTCCTCCTGTAACCTATTACAATATTACTAACTTGCAGGTAGCTACATTCTTAATAGATCCTCAACAAAAATTTCCTCAAAATAGAAATTATGTGCCTGTAACTGAAAATATAACCACGGTGGTTCCTGTAGGATCTAATGCAATAAAAGTTCAATCGGTAGATAATTTTCACCTCGGAAAAGTAATTGTAGGAACAAGCAATAATTTATTTGGAACAAACACTAATGTAATTATAAATGATATTGATTATGTTAAAGATGAAATATATTTTAGTGCTACTACGCTGGTTCCTATGAAACCTGGCGATATTGTAGATTTTTATGTCTATGATTATAACTATTCTTATAATCCTGATACTGTAAGAGTTTATGTAAATGGTCAACAAATTATTAAAGAAACCGACTACAATGTTAATTTTGATCAAAACTCTGTAACTATTAATAATCAATTATTAGCAATTAATGACGTTGTTGCTATTCTTTGGCTCCCGGAAGGGTTTTATGATTATGATCTTGTTGGTTCACAAGTTACTTTAGTAAATCCTGTTACAAACATTGATTTAAATGTAATAACCTACACCAATCATGATAGCATGATGATAGAAACTACAACCTACACAGGAAATAGCATAGGAAGATTTAAAGTTGCAAGACCTATATTGAATAATAATTATATATGGATAATTTTAAATGGTATTCCGTTAGTTAATACACTTGACTACACCGTGTTAGGCGATAGATTAACCGTTCAAATAAGTGATAGGTATCATTTAACTGAGGACGATAGAGTTGAAATTATTAGTATTAGCGATCAAGGATTAAATGCCAAAGTTGTTGGATTTAGAATGTTTAATGATATTTTTAATAGAACGGTCTTTAAGAGACTGTCAGCAGAAAATTCTACAGCATTAGCACAACCGTTAGATGTTTTAGACACTGAAATTTATGTTGAAAATGCGTTAGTACTGACCAGACCGATTATTTCTAAAAAAATTCCAGGCGTAGTAATAATCGAAGGGGAAAGAATTGAATTTTATCAAATAAATGGCAATGTGTTAAGTCAATTGCGTAGGGGAACTCTTGGTACAAGTCCTAATGCACATCTTGAAGCAGGCACAAGAGTCACAGATCAAAGCAATGAACAAAACATACCTTTTCGAGAAACTGTATTACAGCAATCCTTTTTAACAACAGCATCAACTACTGCGTATCAAATTTATTCTACATCAACAAACTTAAATAACGGAATAATATTAAATTCTGAAATTCCTGCGGTTGATCAAGTGTTGGTATTTTATGGAGGCCGACCTCTTAGAAAATCTGGTATTTTTGTGCAAGATACTACATTATCATATGACGATAATCTTATTTCTGAATATAATATAATGACAACTTCTACAGTGAGTTTATTACCAACCGGGGCAAATATAGGAGATGCATATCGTGTTGTTGAAACCAATCAGGTTTGGATTTATGAAAATTCTTTATCGACTGACGCAGTAAATGGCTATGTCTATAAAGGTTTAAATTATCTCCCCCCAGAATTTGACATCGACACAGCAACACAGACACTAACTTTAAATATTATTGGGGGTGTAGAATCAAATATCAAAGTGGTAATTATAAAGAAAGAAACTTCCGTTCTTTCGGATTGGAACTATTTAAATACTTCGACAAGTCTAGTGGCAACATTTTTACAAGAAAAACCTTCAAAGTTACCCGACATTTGGTATTACGGAGGAAATTGAGGATAATTAAGTTTTTTAACTAACTGATAGTCTAGTAATAAATATAGAATAAGAACGCAATTTTAACCAACATAAATATCACTATGGATACTAAAAACACACAACCGTTACCGAAAGAATCTAACATGACACAACCATCAAAACCCAACGAACAAGGCGCTTTTAGTATACAAGGACACATAAAAATATTTGATCCTGTGACTAAAGAAGTGTTTATTAATAAGCGTAACGCAATTCACTACGAAAATTTTGCTGTATCACTTGCACAGAGTATTAGTAATCAAGGGTACGGATTTATCGTAGATATGAGCTTTGGTAATGGCGGAACTAGAGTAGATCAAACTGGTATTATTACATACCTAACTCCAAATACCGTTGGCATCAGTGCCAATTTGTATAATCAAACTTATGCTAAAACAATTGATGCAAAACAATCAACTGATAAAGACCCTTCAAGAAATTACATGGAAGTGCGACATGTAGCCGGTACTTCTTACGCAGATGTTCTAGTAAATTGTTTATTAGATTTCGGAGAACCTGCGGGACAGGCGGCTTTTGACAATGCTACAGATTCGTCGGGTGACTTTATATTTGACGAATTAGGATTAAAAGCGTATAGTGCAAATGGTGTAGGTACTGGGGACTTGTTAACTCATGTTATTTTTCATCCTGTACAGAAATCCTTAAACAGAATGATACAAATAGAATATACAGTGCGTATTCAAAGTTTAACTGCTGGAATGTAATATGCCCCTAACAATAAACTTTTCAGACCCGACTAAAACAGCTATAACAGTTCCTGATTTTCCTCCAGGTATAAATGCAGTCGACACTAGTTTAGCATTAGTGGGAAAAGGCTACCCTAACTATGGTCAAAAGTTTGCCGAAAGCTTTGTACATTTATTGGAAAATTTTGCCAGCCCTACACCTCCAGAAAATCCGATTGAAGGGCAGTTATGGTACGATACCAGTGATATTAATAATAAAGTATTAAAAATTATGGATGGTACCGCCAGTGCAGTAAGATGGCCCAATGCCAACGGAATTTATCAACAACCTACTGATCCTAAAACTTCCGATACTGCCGGTTTAAAAAATGGCGACATCTGGGTAGATACATTAGCTAATCAAATTAAAATCTATAATCAAAATTCTTGGACATTAATCGGCCCTTGCGCTACTAATTTAGCTGTTGATAGCAACGGTAATATAATTGCAACAAATACTACAACAGGTAGTTTTCCGACTATCGAAGCCGATAACCAAATTCCTCCAAGGAGTCACGAAGTAATTGAAAATTATGTAAATGGTAAAGTAATATCTATAATTTCTAATGATTCGTTTACACCAAAGAAAGCTATTAGCGGATTTGGAATTAATCCTATAATTAAAGGAATTAATTTATCAACGGGTGCAATTATAAATGGTATGTCGTTAGTATCGAGATATTTAGATATTTCTAATACTGCTAATATTCAATTTCAAGGAACAACTGTTATTGCCGCAGGGAACTTTTTAAGAAAAGAGGATTCAAGTCAAACTGGCCAAGTTATCACGGGAAAAATAAATTTACAAAATAGTTCAGCTGGTGGATTAATATTTTCTTCAACGGTTAATTCAGAAACATCAAACATATTATTTTTAGAAAATAATACAATTATATCTAATAGTGCTTCGTTAGGCAAAATAATTTTAAAGGTTAATAGTGTTGATTTAATCACAGTAAGTGCTGAGCAAACACAGATTGCAACTGATTTAATAGTATCTGGAAAACAGACGGTAGCATCGTTAACTGCTACGAACGACATTTCTACGCTAGCTAATCTAAATGTTGCAGGTGATATCAATAATCAAGGAAAAATTTATTCTGGAGATGACATTCAGGTAACGGGACAATTATACTGTAACTGGAACAATGGGCAAGCAGGTCCTGTTATATTGCCAGGTACTGCTTCCACTCCGAGAACAAATACATTTGATATTGGAAGTCCGTCAGCATCGTTTAGAACGGTTTATGCCAAGAATGTGGGTACTGCAACAACAAACTTATACGGAAGCTTAATTGGTACAGCAAATACCGCGAGCCAATTAACAAATTACACGCATGCTCAAATTGTGGGAGCAGTAACTTCCGATGAATTTATATTTAACGGCGACGGCTATCTTAGAGATGTGGACGGATTAAATCTTGGAAAAAGTATAGATGTACAGTTAACCAGTGCGGCAATTTACGAACAGCCTATAAAAACAAATGGCAATAGCACTACTACAAGTATATTGGCATACGATTCTACAAATCCTACTCAATTATTTCAGTTAGTAAATAATATCTTTTTACCGGGAATGATGATGCCATATGGGGGCAACACTGCTCCTCCCGGATGGTTATTGTGTAATGGGGTAGGGCAATCGACGTCTGATTATCCAAATTTATTTTCAGTGATACAATATACATACGGCGGGTCGGGCAATTCTTTTGTTTTGCCTGATATGAGGCATTCGACCCAAGCTGAAGGGATTTCCGTAAATTACATTATAAAAACTTAATATGTCATACAATATTTTAAATCCTAATAACACAATTTTAACCATACTAGCAGATACTACGGTAGATCAAAATACCACATCTTTAGCATTAGTAGGAAGAGATGCAATTTCCTATGGTCAATATGTTAACAATAATTTTGTTAGATTGTTATCAAATTCAGCAGGAGATCCTAATCCAAGAAGCCCGTTACAAGGTCAACTGTGGTACGACAGCACAACTCAACGATTAAAAATATACAAAGGAATTTGGACTCCTATTGGCGGAGCAACGGTATCGTCGACTCCCGATAATAGCCAGTTAGTTGGGGATTTATGGTTTGATCTTAATTCAAAACAATTAAAAATTAAATTATCTAGCGGGTACGATGTTATTGGACCAACGTTTGAAGAGCAAAATAATACAGGTTGGAAATTGCCTAATTTTACTGTTAACGATTTTCCGGGTAATGATCAAACTCAGCAAATTGCATTATTAAAAAATCATAATATTACTCTTGGTTTAATTTCAAATTCTTCTTTTACAATAGATCCTCCTACTTATCAATCTTTTGTATCTAATGCAAATTCTACTCTTACTAATAATATAGTAATGCAGGGATTAAACATTTACGGAAATATAAATTTTACAGGATCTGTTTATCGTAATGGCGTTAGAATGCCATTAGTTGGCCCTCAAGGTCCGTCCGGGCCTCAAGGTGTTCGAGGACCTCAAGGAGTTCAAGGACCTCAAGGTGTTCAAGGTGTTCAAGGACCTCAAGGACCACAGGGAGTTCAAGGCCCGTCTGGTCCTCGCGGACCTACCGGTGTTTACGGAGTACAAGGACCTCAAGGTCCGTCCGGTGCAGACGGTTACGGTGTTAATATTATAGGTAGTGTTCCTACAGCATCTGAATTTAATTTCAATTCTATAGATCCTGCTCCGTCAAAAGGGGATGGGTGGATAGCATCTGATACAGGACGATTATGGGTTTATAATCAAACAGGTCCAGTCGCCGGATTTGAGGATGTCGGAGAAATTGTAGGCCCTCAAGGACCCCAGGGAGTCCAAGGACCACAAGGAGTTCAAGGACCCCAGGGAGATATTGGGCCTAGGGGAAATCAAGGCCCGATAGGATCGCAAGGAGTTCCGGGACCACAAGGTCCATCTGGTCCCCAAGGTGAAGTTGGCCCAAAAGGCGATCAAGGAAATGTTGGCAATCAGGGGGATAAAGGCGATCAAGGGGATAAAGGCGATCAAGGGAATCAAGGTCCGGCTGGCCCAAAAGGCGATCAAGGTCAATCTGCAGTTAGTACAAATTTAAAAGGGTCAGTAGGTACTTATACGCAACTTCCTGTAATAGCACAGCCCAATGATGGGTATGTTACAACTGATACCGGTGATGTATGGTTTCGCGGAACAGATAATACATGGCACAACGCTGGACCAATTGTAGGACCAAAAGGCCCTGCCGGAGATGTTGGCCCTAAAGGCGATCCCGGTCCGCAAGGACTGCCGGGAGATACCGGTGCTACTGGCTCAGATGGTCCGAGTGGACCGTTAGGACCCCAAGGTCCGTCTGGCTCTCAAGGAGTTGCAGGTCCCCAAGGTCCTCAAGGAGTTGCAGGTCCCCAAGGTCTGTCCGGTCCAAAAGGGGATCGAGGAGAATCTGCAGTTAGTATAAATTTAAAAGGATCAGTTGGTACTTATGTACAGCTTCCTGCAATAGCACAGCTCGGTGATGGTTACATCACAGCCGACACAGGTGATTTATGGTTTTGGGGAGCAGATAATACATGGAATTATGCTGGTAAAATATCCGGCCCGGTAGGACCATCGGGCCCGACTGGCCCAACAGGAAAAAATATTTCTATTTTAGGTTTAATACCAACAGCATCTACTACCTATTTTAATAGTGTAGACCCAAATCCAGAAATAGGTGATTCTTGGATCGCGGACGATACCGGGCATTTATGGGTTTATAACGGGACTGAAAATGGTTCTAACTTATTAGGCAGTGTCTCTGGATTTTTAGATGTTGGACCATTCCAAGGACCGAGAGGTGACAAGGGTGATCAAGGCGAACGAGGAACTATAGGTCCAAAAGGCGATCGAGGTTCTAAGGGAGACCCGGGTCAGCGAGGACCGAAAGGTGATCGGGGTGATCAAGGACCTAAGGGTATTCAAGGTGATCGTGGAGAAAAAGGTAATCAAGGAGCCAAAGGAGATCAAGGACCTAGCGGACCTCAAGGTGAAAAAGGTGATCAAGGTAGCCAAGGTATTCAGGGTGATCGAGGACCTAAGGGCGAACAAGGTGATCAAGGTAGCCAAGGTATTCAGGGCGATCGTGGAGAAAAAGGTGACAAAGGTGATCAGGGTAACCAAGGACCTAGCGGACCTCAAGGTGAAAAAGGTGACAAAGGTGTAAGTAATATTCCAGGACCATCAGGACCAAAAGGCGATAAAGGTGATCAAGGTAACCAAGGACCTATTGGAAATCAAGGTAACCAAGGACCTATTGGAAATCAAGGTGTTGCAGGACCACAAGGACCGCAAGGTGTCCAAGGACCACAAGGTGTCCAAGGACCATCGGGTCCTTCAACTTATGATATATCTAATTTTATCAACGGTCAACCCCTTACTAACGAGGTTGTATTACGTATGTTGGCTGTGAGAATATTCACGCTTGAGGCAAATTTTGCAGGAAGTTTAGCTCAATGTAAAATTCCAGCTACTGGCACAGTTTTACTTAGAATATTAAAAAATAACGTACCTTTTGGTACTATTACATTTGCACCAGGATCATATACCGGAGCATTTAGTTCTCCGAGTGCAATTACTTTTAATATAGCTGACGAATTTGCTATTCAAGTAGACAACACCGTCAATTCTACAGATGCTACATTCTCGGATTTTGTGTTTACATTTAAAGGTACATCGTATTAAGGAAACAGTATGGGATTAATTAGAACAATTAGTGATAGAAGATGTGCGGCAGGATTCAATGCTTTGGGAATCATTGAGCGTTCGATCGGCTACCTTCAGGGTGGCTATTATACAGGTACTATTCCTGGAAATAGAAATTCAGGAAATCCGGCAGGTCCTACTTATCCGCCAGATGGCGTTACACGAGGTGCAGAGTCGGCGTGGAGTCACGTACAGGCATTTAACTGTATAACACAAGTAGGAAGATTAATTTATGACCCGGGCGTCAGTAGACGGTATTATTCGGGAATAAGTGGGAATACCGCCGGTTATTTTTCAATTGATAATACTTATCAGTATCAAAAATTTAGTTATTTTACAACAACTGCGGCTAGTTCGTTTAGCACACCTGCACCAAACAGCTCCACCGCAGTAGATCTTAACGTTTATTCACAGGCATGGATTTTCAGTTCGAATTCACCCGAAAGTTATAATCTTGCTGTTGCCGATTATGTAAAAATTAATCTAGCTACCGACACTCCTACCGATCAAGGGAATCTAGGTTCAGGTCCAATCGCCACAAGTAGACAGGCATTGAATAACGAATATGCGGCATTTTTATACAGCGGTTCGGACGTTTATTTATTAAATTATAGTAACTTAGGTGTCGCTAGCCAAGGCGGCTTTTTTGCAATGGAACAGATAGCTTGCGGTATGAGCATTAACAACGATCATGGATACTTTGTCGGATATAGTAATATACGGACTAATTTTGCCGGCGCTTCTATGATATCATATTCTGTGGCTAGTTCTTACGTATATAATTTTGGTGAAAGCCATAGTTTAAATAATTCTAATTTTGGATTTATGATGGCAGGATATCCGGATACTACCGGAAGATATAACGGTGCCCAACATGCACTTTGTGAAAGAATGTCTATAGCTACTGAAGCACACACAGTGATGAACGATTTGGTTATTCCACAAAGTTCTGGACAAATGATGCAGGGATTTTAATATGAAACAATGGGTACTAAAAAATAGTTCTGGAATATTCGATCACGATGTAGCTCAGCCAGATGGGTTTCTTGTAATAGATTCTATAGAAAACAGTTTTTATATTGCAGAATGTCCGGTCGAGCCTAATGGGGATTTTGTAGTAGAATTTCCGCTTGAGTATTACAACAATTTGGAATATCATATATTCCCTAATAAAAAAAGAGTTTTAGGATTAACAAATAAAGAAATTAATTTAAGCGACGATGTTGACAAAAAACGTAGACGTGCTATAATATATACTGAAGATCAGATGAATTTCCGTATCGGTTTAATAAAATGGTTTGCGTTAAACGTATGGATACCTGATAAAAAAAGAATGAAAAATCTTGATGACTCTGTTGTACAACAGATGATTTCTGATATAATAGGATTGAATGATGATATGTTATTGAAAAAATATATCTCAACCAACTTGTATTACGATTTATAATCTAAAGGTATATTAAATGAATATTGAATTATTTTCAAAGTTAGAACCCCTTATCAATAATGGAATGAGTACGTTTCAAATGGAAAAATTTGTTATTAACGATAGTATTACTCCATTTAGAAAATTAAGACAGGCATTTATTGAAGGAAAGGCTAGAATAGAAAATCTAGCGAATAATGCACTAGAGCTTGAAGAACTTGAAATAAAAAAACAAATAGCAGAATTAGAAGCAGAACTACTAGTAAGATTAGAAAAAGACTTAAAAGAAGTTGAGATAAAAAGATATAAATTAAACATTAACCGCATGCGATTACAGCGGGATCAGATAACCAAAGAAGCTGAATTTTTCCTAGGTATTGTTAACGATATTATCAATAATGACTTTGGCGGAATTGATCATGCACTTGAAAAATTAAGTGACAGCGATTTTTATTACCAACAAGAAAGTGACTTTTGGACCGAAAAACTAGCAAGAAGTGTTTTTGCAGACTTTGTTAATTTTGGAACAATCACCAAAGGACTTAGCGAATCGATTAGTTGTTTACCCGTTGATCAGCAAAAATCGATATTTGCTCAAGCAATAGGTCAACAAGAAACATTATCAGCATTACTGGAAACAACTAGAGATACACTGTTAGTTCAGCGAGATTAATATGCTGTCAGACATACAGTTTTCTCTCCCATTGTGGCCGGGCTTAAATCCCACTGAAATTGAAAAAGACGTTTTTCCTTTTTTAGCAGAGTGCGGAGATTTAATTAGTGATTTATATTTTACCAGTCGTATCCCTCCTTTTGACAGCGATGCCATGGGAGGTATCATTGTGCCGGAAGAACGTTCTATAGTTATTAACAACGCACTGGTAATCAGTCAACAATTTCGTATTCCCTTAAGTGCAACATTTAATGACATTACGCTCAGTCCTTCTTACGAGAACTATAAAACATTCGTAAAACATTTTAAATCACTGTATGACAACGGAGTAGACATTGTTACCATACCAAATACTGCTTGGTTGGCGTTTGGTTTAAAGAAAGAGTTTCCTGATTTATTTGTAAAGAATACAATTTTAAACCGTGTGCAAACTCCTGCACAAGTAGCTTCGTTATTTCAAGCAGGGTTTGATTATATAAATTTAGATAGAGAACTAATGCGAGATGAGCGAACTTTAAAAGAAATCAAAGAAGCAAAGACAGTAATGGAGAAACAGCTTGACAAAAAGTTATATATTTCCTTACTGTACAATGAAGGATGCGAAGCTAACTGTCCTGTTCATGCTGACCATTACAGTTACAATCTCAATAGAACAATAAATGATCTTAGTTATTTTGACAGTGAGATGCACGATATTAGTCCTTGTATAATTAAACAAAATGACATGGATCTTTGGAATCTTAAATCCGCTAGCATTCCGTCTTATTACAGTGAGTTAGAGAGACTAAGTCAATATGTTGATGTGTTCAAAATGCACGGTAGAGAAAGTCGTAATGCCTTTTACGAAAGCATGGAAATTATTAGACAGTTTAAACGTAGAGAATTAATTAACGATCCGTTTAGAAAAATCTTAAAACAAATACCAGACCGAGATCGAAAAATTTGGCTCAAGACAATTAGAAATTGTAAATTTAATTGTTGGAAATGTCGAGTATGTGAGGATACCGTAGAAAAGATTAAGGAGAAAAAATGATAGAATTTATTACGACTGTACTATTAAAAGATATCACTTACTTATGGATGATCTTTTTTATTATGATCACAGCTGGCCTAGCAAAAGAGTATAATCTTTTTGCACCGGCATTTGCTTATATAAGAAATACATTTGGTAGTAATAAGTTTGTAGTAGTTATCTTAAGTGCAATCGGAGGTATACTACCAATCGAAGGACGAGTTACTGTGTCGGCAGGACTGTTGGACACAGTAGCACCTAAATGCGGACATGGTCGAGAAAAGATGGGAATTATTGATTACCTAGCCAACCATCATTATTATATGTGGTCACCGTTAGAAAAAACTGTAATTTTACCTATTGCGGCATTTGGTCTTACTTATAGTGCTTTTATTGTTTTAGTAGCACCATTGTTAATTGTTAGTTTAGCATTTATTAGCCTGTATATATGGACGCAGGTAAAAGATGAAGAACTAGTAATTGAATCGGAAAACTTTAAAATAAGTGCCGTTTTACGAAATGTATTCCCAATGTTTATTGCACTTGGTGTTTATATATGGGGTGGCGGTGAACAGAATATATTTCCTATTTTTGGGTTATTAACACTTTATTATATGTTTATTACCCAACAATGGGGTATTAATAAACTATTATCATATGTAAAATGGGATGTTTTAGTCTGGGTTGGTGTAGTTATTATTTTAGGTAACTACTTTAAATCTCACAACGAAGCATTTTTAGAAACTATTAAAAATCTAGGATTAGATTCACATACATTTGCTGGTATGTTAGCAATCTCAGTTATTGGATTTGTTGTTAGCTTTTTAATGGGAAGTTCGGGCAAGTTTATAGCTGTTGCTGTACTAATGGCACAGGTCTTTGGCGTAGAGTACTTTTTATGGTTCTTTGCTATTGATTTTGTTGGATATCTATTAAGTCCTACGCATAAATGTGTAATGATCGGCAACCGTTATTTTGGAACACCGATTAGTACCTATTATAAAGCTTTAGGTTTATGGGGATTACTATTATTAGTAACCAGTGCTTCAATAACGTTTTTAATTTAAAAACAACATTATGTAGCCATTTAAGGACCTTCGGGTCCTTATTTTTTTATCTTTTAAATCGTGGTAAATATAGTATAAATATTATAAACTACGAGAATACAATGCCTTATAAATTAACCAAAACCAACGGAATAACGCTTACAACAGTACAAGATGCATCCATCGATATAACCACCAATCTATCATTTGTGGGAAAAAATTATTCAGGATATGGAAAAATTGTTGATCAAAATTTTGTTTATTTGTTAGAAAATTTTGCTAATACTACGCCTCCGTCTAAACCCATTCAAGGGCAGTTATGGTTTGATAGTAAAAGAAAAATTCTTAATTTTTCTAACGATGGATCGAATTTTAAACAATTAGCAAATTTAACAACGTCGACAAGCACTGTATCAGCAATATCGGGCGATCTTTTTTGGGATCCTGTAAATTTTCAACTTAGTGTTTTTAACGGAACCGATCTTACTTTAATAGGACCTCCGGGTGGGTCTTTTGCACAAGCATATTGGGTAGCTCAAGAAGTGGCTGATGTAACCGGTACAACTAATTTAAATATTTTACAAAGTTTTATTGGATCCGATAATGTTGCTGTAATATCTAATACACAAAATCTATCAACCGGTAAAAATTATATACCGTTAGGACCTAATTGGAGTGGAGGTTTCTCTAAGGGAATTACATTAACCGGTGCCGACCCTATAACCGGATCAACTATATCAAGTGGTTATTATTTTTGGGGAACCGCCGCAGAAACTTTAAAAGTTGCTGGCGGATCAGCTGGACAGCTAATATATCAATCGAACGCTAATACTACCGGATTTGTTGATGTAGGAAATGCAGGAAATATTTTAATTAGCCAGGGCACTTCTTCACCAAAATTCGTTAATACCGGTAGCGTTCGTGTCGGATATGCTAACACTGCAAATAATGTTTCTGTACTTGGAACCGGTGTTGTCGGACAACTGTTAGTTAGTCAGGGATTCTCCGGAGTACATTTTGTTAATACAAGTAGTATTCATGTTGGTATTGCTGATGTAGCATTATCTTCATCTGGTGCAACAACCGCAACTACTGCGGTTAATCTACTTGGAGGTACTCGAGGCAGCATTCCAGTGCAATCGGCAGCTAATACTACATCTTTACTGCCAATCGGTGGTGCAAATACAGTATTCTATTCAGATGGAAGTACCGTTAAATGGACTAGTCCGTCTTCTTTGGGAATTAACGGTCTCGCATCTAGAATCTCATTATCGGGGACAACTGTTTCTTTAAATAGCGGCACTTGGTCTGCATTAACTATTACAGGATTTAAGGGGTATGTACTTTATAGCATAACAGTATCTTCGGCAGCATGGGTAACGGTGTATTCCTCAATCGCTACTAGAACAGTTGACGCTAGTCGATTAAAGGGATCGAATCCATTACCAAATAGCGGAGTTATAGCAGAAATCAATACTACAACTGCGTCGACACAATATTTTACTCCGGCAGTATACGGATACAGTTCCGAAACAGTTCCTGATAATAATGTACAATTAAAAGTTTATAATAATAGTACTGCAACAACCGCTATAACTGTAACATTAACTTTATTACAATTAGAAGTTTAATTTTTAAAAATTTAATTAAACAGCCATTGGCATAGCGATTGCCGAATGGGATTCGTAATCAACTAACTCAATATCTTCCATACCGAAATCTGTTATGACAGAAATTTCTGAGTTTAGTTTTAAAGTAGGCATAGGAAAAGATTTTCTAGTTAACTGCTCTTTAACCTGTTCAATTTGATTATTGTATATATGTGCATCACCTACACAAATAATTAATTCTCCCACTGACAAATTACATACTTGTGCTATCATATGAGTAAACAATGCGTATGATGCAATATTAAAAGGACCACCTAGTGGTACGTCCATACTTCTTTGATACATTTGGCAACTTAACTTACCATTATTAACATAGAACTGTGCCATTATGTGGCAAGGAGGCAAAGCCATCAAGTCTAATTCCCCCGGATTCCAAGCTGAAATAATGTGCCTGCGACTATACGGATCTTCTTTTATACCCGATATTAGTTCTAATAACTGATCGTGATTTTGTAATATAACTTTATTAATTCTAACCAATGGTTTACGCCATCTACGCCATTGTACTCCGTATATCCTTCCGAGATCTCCAGGGTGTCGTTGTAATCTTTTCTTTACCCAATAGTCGGCAGTGGCATTGTCTGTCCAAATGGTTTTCTTATCTATGTATCTATCACCGTGTAATATTTCACGTAATCGATATTCGTCGCCCGATCCTTCAATAAACCATAATAGCTCGCTTACAACTGCTCGCCATGCTAATTTTTTAGTAGTAACAGCAGGAAATCCTTCTGTTAAATCAAATCTCATTTGTAAACCAAATACGCTTTTTGTACCTATGCCGGTTCGATCTGGTCGATCTTCTCCGTTTGTTAAAATTTCTTTTAATGCATTTAGATATGTTTGTTCGGATTGATTTATAATTTTCATGTATTGGAGGAGTTAGGGCACAGGGCCCTAACTTTGGATAATATTAAACTACTTATTACTCGGCGTCAACTGCAACAGTCTTTGCTTTTCTTTTTGGAGGATCAATTTCGTCTGCTTGTTTACGTAATGTCTGAGCTTGTTTAAATAAAGCATCAGCACGTGAACGCATTTGTGCAGGCGTCATATCGCTTTGATCGATTTCTGGTTCTCCGGAAATGCTTTGACTTGTTGTTTTCAACGAATCGGATTTAGCAGGTTTTTTGTTTGGAGTACCGCCATCAGTAATAGCTAACTCTTCAACTGTAACACCTTTTTGTTCCGCGATTAACGTATTAAGTTCGTCCAATTGGATAGATGCTTGTGTGCTAGGAGTCATGATAACCATGTTTGTGGGAACTTTTTTTAGGTATCCATTTACATGTAACCATTCAAGCATTACACTACCGTCCGGAAATCTACGAGAAGCTAATACATCTGCTAACTCGTTAGCATTCTGCGACATTGCATCTTGCACAGTACTCATCAATGAGTCGTGATAACTGTCCATTAATACTTGTGTACCAATTACAAGAGCACTGTAAGCATCATCTGGTAATGTTCTATAGGCAACAACAATCTTTGCGCCATTGTTTTTCATTTTTCCCACATGTTTCATGTGCGTCTCCTTTATTCAGCAGTAGGTTCTTCTGTAGAATCGCTTTCTTCTGCTGTTTCATCAGCAGTTTCTTCATCAGCAGTTTCTTCATCAGCAGTTTCTTCAGCAATAGGTGCATCTTCAGCCGCAGGTGCATCAGCTGGAGGTGTTATTGCGACTAAAAATGCGTTAAGACGATCTACTGTAGCGCCAACAGCTGAAAATTCTGTTGTAACAAAAGCGCCACGCTTTGCGGCAACTTCAATAATCTGTTTTAAGTTTTGTAAATCAGCAATAGTTAATTGTGGTTGAGCAACTGGTGCTTCGTTAGATTGATCTACTGTATTTTGTTCTTGGTTTTCCATTTAATATTTTCCTTTTAAATTTTTATCTATGTAACTGCGAACATCCTAATGTTAGCATTAAAACTTCTTTAGGATCTTCTATGCCAATTTCTATATTTTCGACTATTTTATTTTCATTATCTAGTCTAAGTTTTTGAATAATAGCATACCTACTATTTAAATTATAGTTGATCCAATGATCGATAATTTTGATATCGATATCTTCGCTGACTATAATTTTACTAAAATGATTAGGAATAAAAGATAGCTTTCTTATTCCTAATACACTTAATGGGTTTACTTCTTCTCTGCTTAATGGCATTAACTACCTACTTATTTATATAGTAATATATTAGCATATTTAGATATTGAAAGCAACTTTTATTTTACTTATAGTAAGCAACTTGCCCAAATGGTGGAACAATTCTATCATTGCCGTGAATAATAAACAATGTATCACAATAATCCTCATCACCCCATAATGCTCCTGGATACCCGTCTGTAAACATGATAAATTTCTTCGGTAACATATCATTGTCTTTCATAAATTCCCAGTTAGCTTCAAAATCTGTACCACCACCGCCTTTACATTTATAAGTTAAAATGTCCTCGGCATTGTCTCCGGTAAACTCGGCATAATTATATACATCTGTATCAAAACACCATAAAGACAATTTAAAATCTGTATACTCATCCATGATACCTTTAATTTCTGATATAAAATCATTACCCATTTTATCTGTAATAGAACCGCTCATGTCAACACTACATGCAATATCGATAGTTTCTTCATTAATCAACCCGGGAAGTATAGCACCGGAATGTTGCGATTTACGATTTGGACGAGTGAAACTATAATTGCTTTTAATGATACTTTGGATATTCATACGCAACAGTTGTCTCCAGTCCATTTTTGGTTCAGTAAGTTCACTGATCATTCGTTGAACAGCGGCTGGAACTTTACCAGCACCTGCTGATTGCGCCGCGGCAATAATAGCTTCTTTAATCTCATCTCGAATTTGTTTCTTTTCTTCGGCAGTTAATTTTGGACGACCACCCTTACCTTCTTTATTGTCACCATCTTCGTTATCGCCATTACCTTCTCCGTCGCCTTCGCCGTCTAAGTGTTCGTCTAATAATTCACCTAGCTCATTAGGGTCAATTTTAATAAGGTTCTTTTCTAATTCTTCGTAAATCTGTTCGTAACTCCAACCACGATATTTGTTATCTTGGAAAATTTTAATAAAATCTGGAACTTCGCCGATTTTTTCATCTTTGAGAATTTGATTTGCGGCATAGTCAGCGGCAATGTTACTTAATTGCGGATCTCTATGATCTCTACGACCCATATGGTCAAATACGTTGTGTAATACTTCGTGTGCAAAGCCAAACTCTGCACCTTTTGGAGTTAATTTGTTTACAAATTCGTTTGAGTAATAAAATTTACGACCGTCTGTAGCAAGTGTAGAACACCAGTCACTAGCATCAACTAGTTCCAATCGAGTAGCTAAGTTTCCAAAAAACGGATGGCGTAATAGTAATCCTACTCGTGCTGTGACTAACTTTTCTACAATTTTATTTTTTTCTTGTGTGGAAAACTCACGAGTCTTTTTGGGTTTAGCTTGTTTTTCTGCTTTCATTACTGATGACATATTGGCTCCTGTTTACTGTATATACTTATTATACACTTTAATTATGGTTTTGTCAAACCCATAAAAATCATTTCTTGTTCTGTTACATGTGCTACGGGTTTGATCCATCCACATTCAAGTGCCTGCGCTACAATGATACGATAACTATCGGGGCATTCTTGATCAATTTCTATACTGGCACGTTTGGCTATTGCGATCCCGTCACTGATAATAAAATGTGGAGATCCTGGTTTAATTGCGTGTATTTTATTATTGTTAAATGTAATATTCATAATATATAAAATAAGCCCTTTCGGGCTTATGTTATTCCATTGCAGAAATAATATATTTCCCATACTGGTCATGGAAACGATCAAAGTTCTTTAACTTGCTTGCATCAAACGGTAACTGATAGTTTGTTAAGGCAACTTTGGCTCCCATTACAACTAATTCAGTTGTAAAATTATCCATCATAAATGCAAAGAAATTATCGGCCAAGAAATCCCAATCTTTGGCTTTCTTTTGATGTGCAGTTTGCAATTCATAACACATAGAAACAACCAAAGAATACATTGCTGAAATTTCTTTAATATCGCACTTTTTAACAGTACCATCGAGGATTTTTTCTGGATTTGGCATTTGTTTAGCAACTTTACGATGCGCCATGAAGCTAATGGCTAATCCTTCTCCTACTGAACCTGAAATTAAATCAGTAAGTGTAGATTCGGATAAATCATCATCTTGTAATAACTCGCTGACAAAACTCCATGAGCGTGGAGTAGCAAAAGCACGTGAGCTAGACTTTGGATCAAACTCGTATAAATGTTGTTTAGCAAAAGTCAAATAACCAACTACTTGCTCGTGAATTTTATTTTTAGTAGCCCACTCGAGATAATCATCGAAATCTG
>Ga0304728_1000269_pt1 | contig 43431 bp, 35 predicted proteins | sample C_130625_MF_Meta_FD_190476 | JGI IMG/M metagenome (GOLD analysis project Ga0304728, IMG submission 190476) | Freshwater microbial communities from Lake Croche, Canada to study carbon cycling - C_130625_MF_MetaG (v2) (version 2) | ecosystem: Environmental > Aquatic > Freshwater > Lake | place... | reverse complement strand
TAGGGCTAAGCCTCCAACTGCTTCACCTTGATCGTCAATTGTAATTGCTCCGTAGCGTACTAAAGATCCAAATTGAACCGAAGCCACATCTCTTATAAAAATAGGAGTTGATCCAGCATTATGATTGATTGAAATAGATTCAATCTCCTTTAAATTTGTCAATAATCCTTCTGAGCGTATATAAGTTGTCATTCCATAACGCTCAATGTAAGCCCCACCCGTATTTTGATTGTTTTGTTCGACAGCTTTAAAAACATCATTGATTGTGAGTCCAAAAGACTTTAAACGAATTGGATCTATGGCTATCTCATACGTTTTAACATTTCCACCAAAGCTACTTACATCAGCAACACCTTTTACACCTAACAATTGTCGGCGAATAGTCCAATCTTGAATTGTTCTTAATTCAGAGCTTGGGAATTGGGATTCATACCCTTTTTTGGGACTTAAAGTGTACTGTAATATTTCACCCAATCCAGTACTTAAAGGCGCCAACATTGGCTCACCAAAACCCGGTGGAATTTGATTTTTCGCTTCTGATAAACGCTCTGTTACTTGTTGTCGCAACCAATAAATGTCTGCATTTTCTTCAAAAACAATGGTCACGACACTGAGTCCAAAGCGACTAAAGGAACGCATTTCTACAATTTTGGGAATATTCGCCATTGTTTGTTCAACAGGAAAAGTTACAAATCGCTCAATATCTTCAGCGCCTGAAGAAGGAGAAACTGTAATTATTTGAACTTGGTTATCGGTGATGTCAGGGACAGCATCTATCGGCAAGAGCTGGAGAGAGTAGACACCAATAATGATTATGATAAAAGTCAAAACCGCAACAATAAGCTTGTTATGGATAGACCAATGGATTATTTTATTTAACATATAAAGACAAAATTAAGATTGAAATTGAGTAAAAAAATCAAATCAACTTAATTGTGGAGGATGCCAAATAGGTTTAAAATTGGTAAGAGAAAAGGATTGCTTATAGTTTGAAGTGAGCCTTTTCTTTTCAGATAAGGAAGCTTGAGTAATGTGTGTTACATCAATTAATTCAGGTAAATTTATAAAGACCGTTGCAGCATTAGAAACTGATTTAAAGGGTAAGTTTTTATGATCATTTGAATCGTGTTTCTTAGCATTTCCATAATGTTCCAAAAGAAAATCTATAAATCCTTCATTCGAATTCAATGCTGAATGTTGCTTATAATGCGAAATGAGTTCATTTACTTTAAAAAATTCAATACCTTGAAAATTAGGTGCAAATGAAAGCACGAAAAAATAACAAGAGAAAAAGAAAACGAATAAACGCATGTACAAAGGTAGAATATAAAAAATTATTATTGTTGTTATATTACTGTTAATGTTTATTTTTGATAAAACCATAAACCATGAAAAAAAGTTTATTTTTCGCAGCATTAATTATTGTAATCACCAACACAATTCTTGCTCAAAATGAAAATAGCACGCAGTGTTCCAAAAGAAATAAGCATTCCAATGCATTGAAAAGTGCAACATTAAGTGTAGCGCAGATTGCACAAACTGAAAAATACGATGTTCATTTTTATTCTCTTGATTTAAGTCTAACCAATATTTCTACCAACTTATCTGGAACTGGAAGATTTGATGCCACGAGTAATCAATTCATAGATACCATTTTATATGAATTGTATCCTAGTTTAGTGATAAGTGATATCAAAGTAAATGGAGTGTCTATGCCTTTCGTTAGGACACTCACAGCAGTAAAAGTAGGCGTGAATATTCCAGCGAATGTTTCTTTTTCTGTCAGCACTGCCTATAGCGGAACCCCTCCAACAGCTGTTACCAATCCACTTGGAGGCGGAGGAATTACTTATGACAATTCACAAAGTTGGGGAAACCATGTGGTTTGGACTTTATCAGAACCTTTTTCTGCGTATGAATGGTTCCCATGCAAGCAGAGTTTAACCGATAAGGCAGATTCTTGTGAAGTAAAATTAACGGTTCCTGATAGCTGTAAAGGAGGATCCAATGGACTATTAGAGCATATCGTTCCCTTAGGTAATGGATTTACAAGATACGAATGGAAGCACCGACATGCAATCGACTATTATTTAATTTCTTTGGCAGTTGCAAAATATCTTGATTATACCATTTATGCAAATCCCGTAGGAGCTCCTAATCCAATCATGATTCAAAATTACATTTATGACAATCCTGCAACTTTACCTTATTTTCAAACTGACATAGATGAAACAGCATCATTTATCGAGTTGTTTTATTCGCTTTATGGTCCTTACCCTTTTGAAGATGAAAAATACGGACATTGTATGGCTCCTATTTCTGGTGGAATGGAGCATCAAACGATGACAACGCAAGGTTTTTTTAGCAATACCCTTACGTCTCATGAATTGGCACACCAATGGTTTGGGGACAATGTCACCTGTAAATCATGGTGTGATATCTGGTTAAATGAAGGTTTTGCATCTTACTCCGAGTATTTAATGTTAGAGAATTTATATGCTGGACAAGAAGTTCAATCTATGCTTGATGTTCATACTAATGTAATGTCGCAAAGTGGTGGAAGCGTATGGGTACTTGACAGTTTGAATGAAAACAGAATCTTTAGTGGTCGTCTAACCTATGACAAAGGTTCAGCGATAATTCACACCATCAGATACATGGTCCATAACGATAGTTTGTTTTTTGCCACACTGCGCAATTTTCAAAGCATGTATGCAAATTCAACAGCCTATGGAATAGACATTCGGAATATTTTTCAAACTGCTACAGGAATTGATTTTACCCCGTTTTTTGAACAGTGGTATTTTGGTCAAGGCTACCCTACCTACTCTGTTAAATGGGAACAAGCTGGGAATGATGCCTTAATTCAAATCAATCACAGTGTATCCAAACCAAATGTAACTCCGACCTTCACCAATCCTATCAGCTTAAAATTCTTGAGACAAGGAATGCAGGATACCACCATTACCTTTGACATCAATAGTAATAGTGATAATTTTTACATAAGTAATCTTGGTCCCATCGGAAATATGATTTATGTTGATCCGGCCAATTGGGTAATAAACCAAGTAGGAACGGTAGTTGAAGACAATTCACTTTCCATACAAGAGAACGAAACTTTAGAAACAATACAAGTTGTTCCTAATCCAAACAATGGTCAATTTAAACTTTTTGGATTAAAAGAAGATTCACATTTAGAAATCTATTCTATGAATGGTGTTGTTGTAAAAGAGATGAATATAACGGTGTCGCAAAACATTGATATCAGTTCATTACCACAAGGAACCTATTTACTTTCCATTAGCAACTCTAAGGGAAATAAAACTTTAAGATTGGTTACCCAAAAGTAAATAAGCAAAGCACTTATTAACAAAATTAATCATGCTGGTAACAAAATCCGCTTGGGTCTTTGGTCATGCGTTTACATCTCAATCCTTTTTTGGTTATACCATTGCATTGTGTTGAAGTCCCAACATTTTTAGAAGAATGATGCGAACGACTTCCCGAACTACTTGTCGCCCAAGACCAGCAGGCAATACAAACCTCTTTTTCTAAAGCATTTTCTTCTTTATCAACTAAACCTGGGAAAAAATCAATACCCGTAATTTTCTCTAATTCATCTATTGAGACAACATAACTTGTTAAAGATTCTTTAGAACCTTGATTGGGTAGCAAAAAGGCAATTGCTTTCGGATGTTCATGATGGTCAAGGATTACCTTGTAATAATATTTAGGAACGCTTACATGATTAGGTCCAATAGTGGGAAGACCAGCACTTAGCACAGGACCAGTAACAACATAAACAGAATTATAATCTACAGCCCAATCGCGAACAAGCTCCTCAAGTTTCTTCCATATCCCTCGATTAAAACTTGGTTCTTGCGGACTCATATTACTATAATAAAAAGATTCTTGCATGGTGTTGGCTGAGGATGACATATCGGCCGCCGGAGCTAAATGTCCTCGATCGTAACCCGAACCCTTATAATCGCGATCAGTTGCACTTCCTGTACTCACATTTGGATCGGATTCAAAATCATTGGATCTTTCATACAAACGATTCGTTTCATTCGATGTTAACTCATAAGCCACCCAAGCGGCTTGTTCATATGCTTCACTATATCTGATGGTATAAGCCAAATGCCGAATGATTTGATCACTTGAATGAATCAAAGGCAATTCCAAATTTTCTTGCGCGACCCTTATGGTATCTTCAAGCACCACATTAGAAACTATTTGTTCCACTTTTGGCTCAACTTTTTTTTCTGTTGAAGGCAGGATATTACTTCCTTCCTTAGCCTGATGTTTATTTGATAAAACCTTTACCAAAAATCCAATGCAGAGGAAGAAAAAGAGTAAAAAAATTAAAGAATATTTTTTCATATCAGTTGACAATTAGTTTTTGATTAACAATTAGACCGTTTGTAAATTCAGCTCTTACGATATAAGTGCCACATGACCAATGAGAAACATCTATAGAAATCGAATGCGCAAGTAAATTTGACTGATAAAAAAGTTCCTTACCATTAAGATCAAAAACCTTCAAATTATTAAGTTCTTTATTCTGTTCAGATACAACACTAAAATTTGAAATTGTAGGATTAGGATAGATTAAAATAGAATTATTAGGAATCTCAGGTTGTGTAGAAAATTTAATCCTCCAAAGGGCCCCACCTCTTTCCATAACATAAAGATTACTTCCAATTAATTCAGCATCTACAGGCAAGTAAAATCCAGAGGCGATCCTTCTCGTTACCATGGTATAATTATCAATAGTAGCATTATACTCCAATTTTATTTGAATCAAATCACGAGATGGATCAACAAAAGGGCAGGGAATTCCCCATGGTGAAATCGGAGAATAGCCTAGACTATCACCACCTGGCATAAAACTCAAAACAAATCCATCACCTTTATAGGGAAAAGACAAAGAACTATCCGCATCAAAGACTAATCCTAAAGGAGAACGATGGGCGGTGAAAGTGCTTGAATAAGTTCCATTTTGACTTGCTTGAAGGACGTTTCCATTTATAGTGTCTCGATAAAAATCTCCGGCAGTACCAAAATTACGAACAGGCTCCATCCAATTAACATTGTTAGGAATTGGGGGGAATCCAGGAGCATAGTTAAACCAACCAGCAGCAACACCACTTCCATTTGGATTTACAAGGGGATCAGTGTGATAATCATAGTTAGCATTTTGAATAGGATTTTCATTTCCACCCATTCTCCAAGGAAACCCATAATGTTTGCCTTGTCTCAACCAATTCAATTCTTCGGGATCATCTCTTTCTCCAGAATTATCAATAGCAAAAAGAGTATCCTTGCCATCCCAAGCCATATCGTATGCGTTGCGCGTGCCTGAAACAAATAAATAAGGACTGCTCTCAATGGCCGCCGAATCATTTTGCAAGATGACATTCAAACTATTAATAGGAAAGCGAAAAATACGAGAAGTTAACGGTACTTCTCTAGTATTTGGCCAAGCACCATTATTATTATCTAATTCCCCTAGATGAGTCCGTGCACCACTACTAACATAAACATGAGAACCACTTGGATCAACAGCAACGCCTGTAAAACCATGATCACCTGTTGGACTGGCTGTTGGGTAAGGATCTGTACTCACCATGACTTCCCATGTGCGTTGACCATTGAAGGAAGGAGTTCCTTTGATCACAAAGCCAACTCCAGTAGTGGTAGTCCAATTATTGCCAGAAAGATATAGGATACCATCACGAAAACAAAGTCCTTGAAGACAAGTGATTCCGTGATCAGCAGCGGTAAATCTCAGAGAATCACTAGCAGCACCTTGTTCATTTAAAAAGACCTCATAAATATCGCCCGTGATCACAGCATAAAAAAGATGACCACTTACCACATCATAATCTAGTTTTGTAGCATAAGGCTTGGGACTGAAAATTGAATCGACAGATAAATCATCGTATAAAGGAAAAACACGCTGTTGAGCAATAGCGAGAAAATTTAATCCAATAAAAGCAATAATTAAAATTTGTCGCAGGTACATAAAGGAAATTTATACCACGAATATAGTAAAATGAGATGAGCGAATTACCACTTAAAATTAAAATAACAAAACTGATTAAAGTTGAATATTATACTTTTCAATTTTACTAATCAGCGTATTAATAGCCCATCCAATCGCGATTGAGGATTGCCTTTTATTCCCTTTAAAGTATTTAAGTACACTTTCTATATGTTCTTTTTCAACAAAAGAAATATGCATTGGTTTTTCCATTGGTGCTTGTGACAATCTTTTTGGCAATACAGAGGCTGTCACTAATTCCTCATTAAAAACATACAATCTAGAGATAATATTTTCTAATTCTCTAACATTTCCTGGATAAGAATAATTCAATAATACTTCCAAAGCTTCTTTTTCCAGGATCAGTTTTTTGGGACGATTTAATTCTTTTTTCTTTTGGTTTAAAAAATACTCCACCATTGCTTTTATATCTTGCTTACCTCTTTCGACCATTGACGGCAGATCTAATTCAACAACCGAAAGTCGATAGTATAGATCCCATCTAAACTTTCCTTCTTCGCACAATTTGGTTAAACTTTGATTGGTCGCTGCGATAACCCTCACATTAATTTTCTTAGCTTTTCCGCCAAGGGGCATCACCTCTTTTTCTTGCAATACACGCAATAATGCTTGCTGCATATAAGGGGAGATATCCCCAATTTCATCTAAAAAAATTGTTCCTTCATTTGCTTCTTCGAATAAACCAGTAGTGTCCTTATCTGCACCTGTAAAGGCACCTTTTTTATATCCAAACAAACGAGACTCCAACAAAGAATCACTAAAAGCAGAACAATTTACAGTCACATAAGCTTGTTCTGATCTAATTGAATTTTTGTGAATATATTTTGCTAAATTTTCTTTTCCTGTTCCACTCGCCCCTAAAATTAAAACTGTTACCAAATCAGTTTGGGCAACCTTTTCCGCATTATTATAAATCCATTTTATTTGAGGAGTAATAAAATAATCATCAGATACATTGATTCTTTTGACTTGTTCTTGATGATAAATTGCTGTAACAGGAAGAGAGGATTGTTCTAGTTCGATCTTAATTAACTCTGGTTTATCTTTTGCTTTAGTATATTTCGCCTCTCTTGTTTGATAAAGCGTAGTGCTTAAATTCAATCCAAGATGGCTTAAATACCAAACGACTTGCATAGACGGGGTACCAGGGGTAATAAATACATCAATTTTATCCTCTTTTAGACTGGTCAGTAGCGGGTCCACTTTTGATTGAATTTCCCTGTGATCAATAGGATCATTAATCCCCATATAGATGGGTTCTACTATACGGTCAGGGTAAGTTCTTTTTAAGAAATTAACCAACAACTCTGTTCTTAAATCACTTTCTTTAGCACTGGAAAGTAATAAATGGCGGTCTTGTTTAAAAAAGAATTTATGATAATTTGCTGTAGTTCCATTTTCGAGTACTTTCCCTTCAAAAAAGTCATTGTTATAAGCTACCCAAGAAACCAAAGTCTTCATATATCAAAATTTGATATAAATATAAGAATATATAAAGAATTCAATCTTAAAATTCTTAAATAATCACCTGAAGAGAATCCTTAATTAAGATGTTTTATTGTTGCTAATTCGCTTCAATTCACAAGTTATTCTAGGGCTTTCGATTTGTAAGACAACCATGGAATCAAATCATTATACATTTTTTGATATAGAAAATCATCTTTCCCTCTTACCTGTCCTATAAAATTAATGTGACCTGTCAATGAATCTAAAAATCTTATGTTACGCTGTTTTATTGAACTTGAAAAATCATCCCGACTTTTACTAGAAGCGTGAGCAATACCATTGGTATTTAAATCATGCAACATGGCCCTTACCTTTTTAAGCGTATTACGATCCACATTAACTTTCTCATTTACAATTATCCCAGTCACCACTTGTTTTTTATTCTTTGACCTCAATCTAAATTTTGCATCATTCAGAGAAAAACCATACGTCATAAGTATGTGTTTTAAATACTGAACTTGAAGTTTAGTGATAAATTCATCTGAAGAAAAGCTCAAATCATCTGCATACCTTGTGTAAGTGATTCCTTGTTGTTCACAATAATTTGAAATAGCATTATCAAGTGACAGACAAATCAAATTCGATAGTACGGGGGAAGTCGCTACACCTTGCGGTAAAACACCCTTATAAGTCAACAGATAGGTAAGTGCTTCCGAAACCGTTTCATCAAATCCAAAGGGAGCAGATCTAAAAAGTGTATAAACCTTTTGTGCTGGAATTGAACTGAAAAAATCTTTCAAATCTAGATTAAGCAGATATCTTTTACCAACATGAGGCATAGCATTCTGAACAATATTAGCATTCTGTGATTTATATTTCTCCCTCAAAACAAATCCATGGACACTAGGATGCTTGATGCACGAGTAGACCCCTTGTAAATGTCTATTAATTTTCTTTTGAACTTTATTTAACTTTCCTTGAGGAGCATTAATAATACGGAATCCTTTTTTTCTTTTTGGAATAGAATAATTTATATAATTCGGATAATTCAACATCAATCCCATTTCACTCCGGGACAATCTAAGGAAAAGACATAAATCTAAGGTTGATTTTACCCCTAACAAACTTAAGGCATACCTTTCAGAAGTCTTCAAAAAAGTAAATGGAGTGGTGCGCAACGATTGATTAGGATAATAAATTAATTTCCAACACTGATCTTTAAAAATCTCTTTTTTTATCGATAAATCTTCTATTTTATTCATAATTTTATTAAAAAAAAGCCGTTGAACCTTATCTCAAAATTGCTTGCATTCTTTCGAGCGAAGCGAGCAAGAATGGAGGCAAAGCCCTTAATTCTGCTCAACTTCTAAATGGGTTGCAGGAACACAACCACAAGTCTTTAAATGACTCATAAGTTCTAATCAACGGCTCTTAAACGATCAAAAAGGATTATCCTCCTCTTCCAAATTAAGTTTTCTATCTTTTCTTATTTCAAATCTACTTTTACCTTCCTGAAAAGGCGTTAATTTACTCCTCTCGAAATCGACATTAAACTTAAGTGTAGTAGTTGATCCAAATCTATTTTTAGCTAAAATTAATTCCATCGTAGCTAAAGTGGATTCATTATACTCGTCGATCAACAATCCATAATATTCAGGCCTGTAAACAAAAAATACTTTATCAGCATCCTGCTCTATGCTTCCACTCTCTCTAATATCTGAAAGCATTGGTCTTTTATCGCCCCCTCGCATTTCAACATTTCTACTCAGTTGACTGGAGGCTATGACACACACGTTCAATTCTTGTGCAATTTTCTTTAAAGTCCTACTTATATATCCGACCTCTAGCACCCGACTGTGTCGATAGCGCTTGGAAGATAGCAACTGCAAATAATCTAGTACAATCACTTTAACATCTTTTTCTTTAACTATTTTCTTACAATAATTATACAATATGGTCATCGATTCAATATGTCGATCATAAAAAGAAAGATGAAGGGCGGAAAAGTATGACTTCAATAATTTTATATCATCTGCTTGGACTCTTTTAAAATCTGCAGGATTATGAAGGGGAATCGGTCGTTCAAGAAAACCATTGGCTATTCTGTACATTAAAGCAGTACTCGTCAAATCAAATGAAAAATAAAGCACCTCTTTTTGCAAAGAAATTCTACTCGCAAGATCCAACAAGACAAGTGACTTTCCCATACCTGGCCGACCACCAATTACTATGTATTCACCGGGAATTAATCCCCCTAATTGATTATCATAATTTGCCCAACCCGTGGGAATAAGTTCATTCGAATTTCCTTCACTGTCATCGATGGTCTCTTCTAAACAATTCAAAATTGATTTAGATTCATAAACGGGACTTTCATAAATATCAGGTTCCATTGTTAATGCTTTCAACCTGTCGAATAAAATTCCATTTTCAGGTGGAAAATCTATTAAAATATTGTTTATCTTATCTTGAATGTTCATCATGTTTAGATTTACTCGAAATAGACAATTATAAAGCCAAAGTAAAATCATCCATTTTTACATCATTTTATTTAAAAAAATATATCAATTACTGAAAAACGTAATAAATTTTGATATTATTAATACAAATAAATTTATTTTAAGACAGCCTCAATTGAGAAAATAATTTTAATATCAATAGCTTCATGATTCACATTCCAAATAATTAGTATTTTCGTTCTGTTGAATTAATTAACCCTCCATCATGTTATCAAGTGCTGCTATTGCTTATTTCAAATCCATAGTTGGTGAAGAAATGTCAATTTCTCAAGAAGATCTTTTACACTATGGTCATGACGAGACCGAAGATTTGTCTTTTCCCCCTCATGTAGTTGTCAAACCTTCCACTCCACTTGAAATATCGAGCATTCTAAAATATTGCAATGAAAACAAAATACCTGTAACTCCTGCTGGGGCAAGGACTGGGCTCAGTGGTGGCTCCTTGCCTATTTTCGGAGGGGTTTTACTTTCCATGGAAAAATTTAATAAAATATTAACTATCGATGAAAAAAATCATCAAGTAATAACGGAACCAGGAGTCATCACAGAGGTCTTACAAAAGACAGTCAAGGAGAAAGGACTATTTTATCCTCCTGATCCCGCAAGTAAAGGCTCCTGTTTTATTGGAGGAAATATTGCTGAAAATTCCGGTGGACCAAAAGCTGTAAAGTATGGAGTTACCAACGAATATGTTCTCAATTTAGAAATTGTATTGCCTACAGGTGACATCATTTGGACAGGTGCCAATGTTTTAAAAAATGCCACAGGATATAATCTTACCCAATTAATTGTTGGTTCAGAGGGAACCCTAGCGGTAGTGACAAAAATTGTTTTAAAACTTTTGCCACATCCAACCCACGATCTATTAATGTTAGTGCCATTTTACGATGCTGGTCAGGCATGTGAGGCGGTCGCTGCTATATTTCAAGCGGGAATTACTCCGAGTGGACTAGAGTTTATGGAGCGAGACGCACTGATTTGGACACAGAATTTCATAGGAGAATCTACTATTCCCGTCGCGGACAATCACGCCGCACATCTGTTAATTGAAGTCGATGGTTTTGACCCTGAAATTTTAATGAGTGACTGTGAAAAAATCATGGGAGTCTTAGAGGCTTATCCTCATGATGAAATATTATTCGCTGAATCAGAAGCTCAGAAAAATACCTTATGGACCTTACGAAGAAAAGCAGGCGAAGCCGTTAAATCTCAATCTATTTATAAGGAAGAAGACACGGTTGTTCCACGATATCAATTACCTGAATTACTTTATCACATTAAAAAAATAGGTGAGAAATATGGGTTTCAATCCGTATGTTACGGACATGCTGGAGACGGAAATTTACACGTAAATATCATAAAAGGCAATCTAAGCGATGCTTTTTGGAACGATGAGTTACCCATAGCTATTAGAGAATTATTTACAGAAGTCGTTCGATTAGGCGGCACTATTTCAGGAGAACATGGCATTGGACTGGTACAAAAACCTTATATGGATATTGCTTTTTCGGCTGTAAGTTTAAATTTAATGCGGGAAATTAAAAATGTATTTGATCCCAACAACATCTTAAATCCGGGTAAAATATTCTAAGCAATCCCACTCGCTAGAATCAGATCAATCATTTTGTCGTCCATGTCTAATTGCAATTCCTCACTATCTTTTAAAAGACTTTGAGTTTGACTATCATCAAAACTTTTATCGGTGGCAAGATATGGTTTATAAATCCACAGTAATTCATTCAGCATGCGTTCTTTTATCGATAAATCACTCATGCCAATCAATGGATCAGTTGTAATTGTCAATTGATCATATTTCATTAAAAATTTAATCCTACTTAAAATATATTGATTGGTCGGAGGATTTGGGTTGGTAACGTGAAAAATTTGTCCATTTTCTCCAAGAGCATGAACTGCTAAGAGTACTTTTACCACATAATCAATTGGAACAAGATTAGAGGTCCCTTTTGCTGAGGCGATTATTCTGAAAAACTCCTTTGAAAATCCATCGCGCAAAGCTCGTTTCTTAAAAACAGAAAGCGCTCTAAGAAAACCATAAATAGCAAAATTAGAATCCGCCAACCCGGTCTTCGAATCACCTACAATTATAGAGGGACGCACTATATTGACCCTCATTTTATGCTTGTACGCCATCACTTCACGTTCAGCATAGCCCTTGGAAAGTTCATAGGGATTATGACAAACTTGATTTTCAGGGTATAATTCTTCTATTCCTTTCATTTCCTTACCTAAGGTATAGGCAGTGCTCACTTGAATAAATTGTTGCACTTCTAATTTCTCAGATAATTCTAGTGTATTTTTTGTTCCTTGAAGGTTAATATTCATTAATTCATCTGCCAATTCTTCATCAAACTTTACCATGGCAGCTAAATGATAAACTACCTCTATAGCACCCTTATTTTTGGAAATGAATTCACTTGTTTGTCCCAAATTTTCATGGGTGACATCACCATTTATTATATAGATTCTTTTGAGTTCTTCAGGAGTAAACTTAGATAACAGTTGCTTGGATTTTCGTTCACTTCTCGCCAAAACAATAACAGAATGGCCTTGATGAACTAATTCATTGATTAGAATGCCTCCTAAAAAACCCGTGCCACCTGTTATTAAAAAGCGTTTCATAAATTGTAAATTAATATTCTAACTTATTTTTTCATAAAAGTTAGATTTCTTGAATACATCAAGATAAAAATAAATGCAAAAAAAGCATTGATCACCAACATCTCCGTGGGAACAAATGCTGGATTAACAAAAAGATAAGTTTGTGCTAAATATACTAAAGAATAAACGATATACAAATGAAAACCCAATCGTTTTCCCTGAAACATAAATAAAGCGCCAACTGAACCGATAGCAGCAACAGTTAAAGAAACAAGATGAAACCCAATAAAATTGGCATACATAGCATCTGTCAAATATTGAATTTTTTGGATAAGAGTCGCGAAATAATACATCTTAATTTCTAACATTTGATTCATAGATGTTGCCAGCATAACTTTTGATTGCTTAATTTCCTCAGCGGATGGCTTTCCCATTAATAAAGTAAATAAACTACTTATCATTGCAAGGCCTGTGTTACACCAAGTCAAAATCAACAAAACCATTAAAAACTTTGGTGGTTTAGAGTTGACAAATAATTCGTCAGAATTTTCTATTTCATTCATATTTTCATTTCATTAATTACAAAATATTTTGCCTTAACCATGTCTAAATGGCAATTCCTATCTACTTTTAAAAAACTCACTTCTTTTCTAAATTGCAAGAATAAATCTTCCAATAGAGGAGCTGAAATCATTGGACGTCTAAATTCCAAAGCTTGTGCAGCATTAATAAGTTCAATACCCATAATCGCATAACAATTATCAATAATTCGATGCAATTTCGTAGCAGCATTAGCGCCCATACTCACATGATCTTCTTGTCCATTGCTCGAATCAATAGTATCAACAGAGGCAGGTGTACACAATTGTTTGTTTTGACTCACTATTGCCGCGCAGGCATAATGAACAATCATTAAACCAGAATTTAATCCAGCATTTTCAATTAAGAAAGCTGGCAAAGCTCTAGCGCCAGAAATTAACTTATAGGTTCTTCTCTCAGAAATACTTCCCATTTCAGCGAGTGCAATGGCTAAAAAATCCAAAGACAAGGCCAAAGGTTGACCATGAAAATTTCCCGCCGAAACCACTTCATCTTCTTCAGGAAAAATAGTAGGATTATCCGTTACAGCATTTATCTCTCGTTCCACTATTTTTGAGCAATGATCAAAAACATCCTTAGATGCTCCATGAACTTGCGGTATACATCTAAAAGAGTAAGGATCTTGGACATGTGCTTTAGGTCGATTAAGCAATTCACTTCCTTCCATAATTAAACGGAAATAAGATGCTGCTTCAATTTGGCCCACTTGATTCCTTATTTCATTAACATTAGATTGAAAAGGCTCTTTTCGACCATCAAAAGCATCCAAAGATAAGGCTGCAATTTTATTAAATTTAAACCACATATTGGAACAATGATGCACTGCATAACTTGCGTAAGCACTCATAAACTGTGTACCATTCAATAAAGCCAGACCTTCTTTTGACTTTAAAACCAAAGGAGAAATCCCAAGTTGAGCATGGACCTCTTTTGCAGACATTTTGAGTCCCTTATAATAGACCTCTCCTTCACCTATTAATCCTAGAGAAATGTGCGCTAATGGCGCTAAATCCCCAGAAGCCCCTAGACTTCCTAGCTCAAATACTAAAGGTTGAATATCATTATTATAGAAAAACAAAAGTCTTTCTACGGTTGAAATATCAACACCTGAATTACCATGAGCCAATCCAATAGCTTTAAGGAGTAAAATGCGTTTAATAATTTCATGTGGAATCTCTGCTCCCATTCCACAGGCATGAGAAAGCACAAGATTTCGTTGAAGCTCCCCTAAATCCACCGATGAAATTGCAGTATTGCACAAGGAACCAAATCCTGTATTTATACCATAAATTAATTGATCTGAATTTGCTATTTTCTCATCTAAATAGGAACGACATTTATTAATTGCCTCTTTTGATGAAGTACTTAATTCAACTTGGCAATTAGACGCTAAAATTTCTTCAAACTTAACAAGACTTATCCATTGATTATCAATGTAGTAAATAGACATATATAATGTATTACTTTTTATTAAATTTAGCGAAATCTTTAGCAAAATAAGTCAGAATTCCATCTGCCCCTGCCCTTCGAATGCTCAACAATATTTCAGCAACTGCCAATTCATAATTCAACCATCCTTTTTCAGCAGCTGCAATTACCATAGCGCATTCACCGCTTACATTGTAAGCTGTAATTGGAATCGGGAAATTTTCCTTCATTAAATGAATAATATCTAAATAAGCCAAAGCTGGTTTAACCATTAACATATCTGCCCCTTCTTCCATATCTAATTGACCTTCTAGAAGTGCTTCCCTTTTATTAGCAGGATTCATTTGATATGTTTTTTTATCCCCTGATTTCGGCGCTGAATTTAAGGCATCTCTAAATGGACTATAAAAAGCACTGGCATATTTTGCTGTATAAGACATAATACTTGTATCTGTGTACCCTGCAAAATCTAAGGCTTCACGAATTACACCAACCCTACCATCCATCATGTCGGAAGGACCGATGATGTCTACACCTGCTTGCGCTTGAGCAACTGCCATTTTAGCTAAAATACTCAGCGTTTCATCATTTACTATTTTTCCATCTACTACCAGTCCGTCGTGACCATCCGAAGAATAAGGATCCATTGCGACATCACTCATAATCACCATTTCTGGAAATCTTTCTTTAAGTTCACGAATGGCACTGAGATAAAAATTATCTTGAGCATAACTATAACTAGCAATCTTATCTTTTAGAGAATCATCAACTGCCGGAAATAGATCATAACTATAAATACCTAAATTCATACAAGCTTCCACTTCTGGAATTAGCGTATCTATGGACCACCTGAAATTATTAGGCAAAGAACCTATCTCTTCCTTTATCCCTTTTCCATCTTTTAGGAAAATAGGATAAATAAGATGTTGAACTCCTAATTGAGTTTCCTCTAACATATTACGAATAGCACTTGACTTTCGATTTCTTCTTGGACGAATATTCATTTCAAAATTTACATTAACATTCCACCACAGACATGAAGGGTTTGACCCGTAATATAAGCAGACATATCAGAAGCTAGAAAAACAGTAGCATTGGCAACATCAATTGGCTGACCTCCTCTTTTTAATGGAATTGAATTTCTCCAAGTTTCTACTACTGTCTGATCCAATACTTCCGTCATTTCTGTTTCAATAAACCCTGGTGCAATAGCATTACATCTTATATTTCTTGATCCTAATTCTGCAGCAATCGATTTTGTAAATCCAATTAATCCAGCTTTTGACGCTGCGTAGTTAGATTGACCGGCATTCCCTTTAACACCAACAACGGAAGACATATTAATAATAGAACCACTTCTTGCTTTAAGCATCGGTTTTTGAACTGCCTTAGTCATGTTAAAAGCCGATTTTAAATTGGTATTTATTACTTCATCCCATTGTTCCTCAGTCATGCGCATCAACAAAGTGTCTCTTGTTATTCCTGCATTATTAACAAGAACATCAATTGTTCCATATTCAGATACTATATCATCTACTAATTTTTGTGCGTCATCATATTTAGAGGCATCAGATTTAAATCCTTTTGCCTTCCCGCCATTTGACGTTAATTCTGCCACTAATGCATTTGCTTTTTCTTCAGAAGAAAGATAAGTAAAAATCACGGTTGCACCTTGCTGAACACATTCCGTAGCAATAGCTTTTCCAATGCCTCTTGATGCACCGGTTATTAAAACAATCTTATTATCTAAAAGTCCCATATTTTTATTTTTCACGACAAAGATAAAGATAATGTTTTTTAGCGACAGTAATTCCTTATTTTTGATGTGATGAATTTCGCTAAAAAAGATATAAATTTCAAAATTTACAAAGCTATTTTCTTTGTAATCATTATAACTGGATTAGTTTTCAGCTTTTCATTTGCTTTTAAGAACAATAGGCAAAAACAAGAATTATTATCTAAAAATAAAAAAAGTAATTTTTCTGTTCAGGACGGTGATGTTATTTTTCAATCCTCTTATTCGAAACAAAGCCAAGCCGTTGAAATTGCAACCAATTCAAAATATTCACATTGTGGAATTATATTCATAGAAAAAAATGTCCCTTATGTTTACGAGGCTGTTCAACCGGTGGGTAAAAGAAAACTAGCAGACTGGATTAGCAGTGGAGTTGATCAAACCTGTGTCATCAAGAGATTTAAAGGTATGGATACTCTTAGTAAAAAATCACTTTTAAAAATGAGGGAATATGCAGCATCTCAATTCGGAAAGAATTATGACGGCTATTTCTCTTGGTCCGACAAAGAAATGTATTGTTCAGAATTGGTCTACAAAACCTATAAAAACTGTATTAATTTCGTTTTAGCACAACCAAAAACACTGAGAGATTTTAACATTGACGCTCCTGTAGTGCGAAAAATAATGCAAGAGCGATATGGAGACAATATTCCATACGATGAACTCATGATTTCTCCTGGTCAATTGTATGATGCGCCTTCTTTATACACTGTATACAGTAATGAAAAATAATAATAACTCCTTTACTGTGTGGTTTACCGGAATTTCTGGATCAGGAAAGACAACGCTCGCCAACGCACTTCAAGCTCAATTGAAAGCGCATAACATTTCCAGTTTTTGTATTGACGGGGACAATTTAAGAGTTGGATTGTGCAAGGATTTAGGTTTTTCAGATTCAGATAGAAAAGAAAACATGCGCAGAGCTTCTTGTTTGGCAAAAATGATCAATGACCAAGGACATCCTGCCATTGTCTCCTTAATCTCACCTTTTAAAGCAGAAAGAGCAACTGCTAAAAATTTTATTGGTGAAAATAAATTTCTAGAAGTTTTTGTTGATTGTTCCTATGAAGAATGTGCCAAGCGAGATGTAAAAGGATTATATAAAAAAGCTCAAACAGGATCATTGCATCAATTCACTGGAAAAGACAGCACCTACGAAATTCCTGAGAATCCGTCGATCCGCATAAATACTAGTGAGATGACTATCGAAACAGGATTGCAAATAATTGTTTCAGAAATTGAAGCAAGATATCATCTTCTATTGTCTTAATTATTAACTTTGTTTAATGTCTATTCAACAATTAAGCCCAAAAATCTGTAGTGAAATCATCGCTAAACTTACTGAAGTTCAGTGTATTGATGTCCGCGAACCTTATGAATATGAATTGGGTAATATTGGATTCGTCAATATCCCAATGAGTGAAACGCTGCAAATTTGCGAACGATTTGATGCCGTTAAACCAACCATAATCTTATGCAGAAGTGGCAAAAGAGCTGAGGCAGTAGCTAATTTATTAGCAACCGAATTTCATTTCTCTTCAATTATTATTGTCGAAGGCGGCATCACCGCTTGGAAAGAAGCACTTGACAATACAATACAATTGGACTAATGGAATTACTCAAACATTTTTTAGATTTTTTCTTGCATTTAGACAAACATCTTTTCACCTTGATTCAAGAGTATGGGGTATGGATTTATGTTATTTTATTTCTAATCATATTTGCTGAAACAGGATTGGTTGTGATTCCTTTTCTACCGGGCGACTCCTTGCTTTTTGCAGCGGGAACCTTCTGTGCAGGAGTTACTACTGATGGCCAACATGCAGAATTGAATCTTTTTCTTGTACTCCTTTTATTAATCATTGCAGCAATTTTAGGAGATGCATTGAATTACTTCATTGGAAAAACTATTGGAGCTAAGGTAATTCGTTGGAAAATTGGAAATAGACAATTAATAAAACAAAAACACATCGATCAAACACAAGATTTTTTTAACAAACATGGTTCAAAAGCAATAGTGATCGCTCGATTTGTTCCAATAGTTAGAACCTTTGCGCCATTTGTCGCGGGAATTGGAAGTATGAAATATTTGACATTTTTACGCTTTAATATCCTCGGAGGATTTACTTGGGTACTGGGTTTAACTTTACTCGGATATTTCTTTGGTAATTTAGAAATCGTTAAAAAGAATTTTGAAATTGTGATATTTGGAATTATCTTTCTATCGCTTCTTCCTATGCTTTTCGAATTCATCAAAGCAAGAAAAAAATATAATTCAATTAATTAAGTTTAATATAATTCTTATAAATTTTTTCCTTCGTGCAATTTTAATTAAATTTATGCCGTCACTAAGGAGATTATAAAAAATTAACCTACCAACTGAATGAAAAACATCATTAAATTATTACTCGTTTTAGCCTTGACTTTTAGTTCAAATAGTCTTTTTTCACAAGGATGTTTCAACGCAAATTTCTCTGACAATTCTTTTTTAAATTGGCAAGGATTCACTGGTACTTGTTGTGCAATTAATACTCCCAATGTGGGAATAGTTCCGGGACAGCACACCATTATGACAGGAACTGGAATTGATCCTTGGGCTTGTACACCCATAACAGTTGTAGCTCCAGGAAACACTTACTCTGCGATGTTAGGAAATAGCGCTACAGGTGCTCAAGCAGAGCGTTTACGTTATGTTTTTAATATCACACCTTCTTCAAACATGATCATTTTTAAGTATGCCGTGATTCTGCAAGACCCTGGTCATACTATCGCACAACAACCGCGATTTGAAGCACAATTAAGTGATACTTTAGGAAATCCAATCCCTTGTACTTTTTATCAAGTTACAGCAGGAAGTGGAATACCAGGATTTCAAGCTTGTGGTCAAATTCGTTCTAAAGACTGGACTACGATTGGTGTAAATGTTTCAGCCTACTTAGGTCAACAAATAATTCTAGATGTCGCTACAGGTGATTGTTCTTTATCAGGTCACTTTGGATATGCTTATGTAGCCGCGAATTGCGCCTCTCTTTACATTGAATCTAGATATTGTGAAAATAGTTTGGCTCAAACTGTTGAATTAGAAGCGCCTGACGGGTTTGCAAATTATGTTTGGACCGATAGTACAGGAACAGTTGTTGGAAATGGTCAAATCATAACATTAAATACAACCAATCAGCAAACTATTACTTGTGCTATCACTTCTGTAAATGGATGCACCGCTAACCTATCGACAGAAATTTTACCTTCGAATGTTGTTGCCCAATATACCATGGATTCTGTTTGTGCAGGAGGAGTGATTGATTTAAATAATATTTCAGTATTTACTAACGCCATTCAAGATACAGTAACATGGAGTTCATCCGATGGTTATTCTGTTCTCGGGAATACTTTTAGTCATACTTTCCCTGGTCCCGGCGATTATACTGTTCAGATGATTGTAGAATCAGATGCTAATTGTCAAGACACTGTAACCAATACCATTCATGTTTACAACATTCCAGTATCAGATTTTAATTTTACAAATGTTTGTCTTGGTGAACAAGCACAATTAAATTCCATTAGTTCAATTGCTTCATTAGACTCCTTAACCAATTTATGGGTCATTAATGTTCAGGACACACTCATTGGTGATACTACTGTTTATGATTTCACGCAACCAGGACAATACAACATCGATTTAATCACTACTTCACAATTTGGTTGTGCTGATACCAGTTCGCAATCTTTTACAGTATTTAATAATCCAACCGCTAACTTTACCTTCACGGAGCAATGTATTGATGTTATAGTGCCATTCACCAATACCACTTCAAATATTTCCCCAATTACATCCTTTGAATGGTTTCAAAATGGAACTTTAGTGGGTACGACTGCTAATATAAGTTACTTATACAATACCCCAGGATTAAATACAATGACCCTGATTGCTTTGGATAGCTTTCCAAACAATGTTGTTTGTGATGACACCTTAACTTTAACTTTATTTGTTCATGATAATCCGGTCTTAGCTTATGCTGCAGACACTGTACTTTGTGAAGATGTTCCATTTACCATAACCTCAAATTCTACTGTTACCACAACAGAGGTATTGAGTTACAATTGGACCACCGCAGGAAATTCAATAGGAACGAATATTAATTTGAATTATGTTATCACTACTCCGGGAATTCATCCGATTAATTACACAGCAACAACTGGATTTGGGTGTGCGACAGATACGACCTTCAATTTGTATGTAATGACCACTCCAAATGAACCTATGCTTACTGTTACCACTCCAGATTGTCCGGGTGATCCAATCTTCATTACTGCCTTAGGCGAAGCAAATTCTACCATTAACTGGTCGGGACCAAATAATTTTACATCTACATCATTTAATGTGATGATGCCAATAACTCAAACAGGCATGGGGGCTTATATTGCCTACCTAGTTTCTCAATACGGATGTATTTCAGATACTGCCTCAATCGTAGCGGATATTGCTAATATTGGAACTTTAAACGATTTTGATTTTCCGAATGTAATTACGGCAAATAATGACAACACCAACGATGTTTTAGATTTGAAATCATATTTCTCTACCTGTGATGCATATACTTGTTATATCTTTAATCGTTGGGGACAGTTATTATTTGAACAAGGACAAGACACACCTCAATTTATGGGTAAAAATCAAGAAGGAGAAGAATTAGTTCCTGGGGTATATTTCTACAAATTAGTATTCCAAGATTTTGAAAAACAAGGATATATTCATGTAATCAGATAAGCTAAAGCAACACTGATAAAAAAAGGAGCAATAAACTTGCTCCTTTTTTTTATGCTTAATATTTCGAGTAAACTTAAAAAAGTGTTTGCAATTCCTCTTTAAGAAACTCTACCGCGATTTCAGCAGGTAATACCCCTACTTCACTTGTTAAGTTTAATATCGCTGCACTTAGCATCATTGAATTAGAATCAGCAGCCAATGAACCACTAGCAACATTTATTAATTTTATTGTTTCTTCTTTTGCGTCCTTAAGCATTTTCCAACCTTTAGGTGAAATAAACATTTGTTGGGCCACATTATGTTCATACTCATCGCGAATTGTTTTCAATAAAAGTGTCTGAAAAGCAACACTTCCCATAGCAGGTTGTTGCATACGCATAATCAAACTGTTGGGATGAATGCGCTCTAAAAACAAAATTGCGCGCTGATAGGCATCGGCTCTATTAGGAAGAAAGAATTCTTGTCTTTGTTTTTTTAATTCCGAGAAAAGTACTCGATCTTGATCTGTCTTGGTTTTTTTAATAAATATTATTACAACATAGACAAGAGCACCTGTGGAAATAAGTAAAGCAATAAGGTAAGTAAGGTCTTTCATAAATTAAACTTTGTTGCAAATATAACATCTGAAAATAAAGTTTATGACTTATTAAGATTCTTTATTTTATTATTGACCTATCATGATTGGTAATTTACCGTCTGTCATGATTATTTTTGCGTTGGGTGAATTAGACAAACCACGCATCATTTCGATATAATTATACTTCAACAAAGATTCCGAAAGAGAACTATTTATTATTAATTGCGCATTTTTAATTCCCTCTGCTTCAATAGTAAGTCTTTCAGCTTCTTTAACTGCTTTTTGAATCACGAATTCCATCTGTAACGCAGCTTGTTCCGCACTCGCTTTTGCTTGAATTGCTTGAGTCATTGCATTGGGTAAAGTAATCTCTTTGAGTAACACTGCATCTATAATAAAACCTAAATCACCAATATCGGAAGTTAATTCAGCAAGCATAACATGTTCAATCAATTTTCTGTCAACCGCATATAACTCTTTAGTGTCATACCTTGCTGAAACTTGTCTAGCTGTTGCAATGAAATTACTTTCCACTATAACTTTTTGATAATTCAAACCATAATTAAGATAAACATCCCTAACAGAATTAGGATTTACGTGGTACAAAAGAATTATTTCAGTTTTCACATTCAACCCTTCTTTAGTAGGAAGTTCTAGAATTTGAAAAATTTCGACTGTTCGGATGTTAATTTTAATAATTTTTGATACGAATGGATTAAAACCCTTGGGTCCCGCGACTAAAGAACCAGGTTTGAGTTTACCAATAGTTTGTTTCAAACCAATTTGGCCTGGTCGAATTATTGTACAAGAAGAGATTAAAATGAGTACCGAAATACAGATAAATGACAATGATAAATTTTTCATCTTTGATTAAATTAATTATTGTTTAAATGTAGTTAGAATATTCAGATAATCAATTTTATATTTAATCCCTCTTTTTTATTGTAAATGGTATCGCAGGTGAATCAATCACATTTTTAATATCTTTACACTAATAACATTAAGCATGACATCAATAATAATAGCCTGTGTACTGATTGCCTACTTTGGTGTATTATTAACCATTGCCTATCTAACTTCTCGTAATGCCAGCGCGAACAGTTTTTTTACTGGTGACAAAAAAAGCCCTTGGTATTTAGTTGCCTTCGGAATGATTGGAACATCACTATCGGGAATTACTTTTATTTCAGTCCCCGGTTCTGTGGGTGATGGGGGATGGTATTATTACCAAATGGTGATTGGATTTTTTATCGGTTATTTCGTTGTTGCTTATGTCCTTTTACCTTTATATTATAAATATAATCTCACCTCCATCTATCGCTATTTGGAGTACCGCTTAGGGTTTAGTGCCTATAAATGGGGAGCTGGATACTTTATTTTATCTCGCACGCTGGGAGCAACTGTTAGATTATATCTTGTAATTAATGTGCTACAACTTTTTGTATTTGACCCTCTTGGCGTTCCTTTTTGGCTCGCAACAGTATTAATAATTGGAATGATCATCGCTTATACCTTACAAGGTGGAGTAAAAACAATTGTTTGGACGGATACATTACAAACATTATTCATGCTTTTGGCTTTGGTGGTATGTATTTTTTCTATTCAGTCGGCATTGGATTTGGATTGGTCACATATATGGACTCAATTAGAAGCAAAAGACATGACTAAATTATGGAATACGGATCCACTCAAAAAAGACTTTTTTCTTAAACATATTATTGGAGGAGCATTCATTACTATTGCGATGACAGGTATGGATCAAGAAATGATGCAAAAAAATATCAGTGTTAAAACATTGAAAGACGCTCAAAAAAACATGATAATATTTAGCGTTGTTTTACTTTTTGTCAATGCCCTATTTTTATTCTTAGGCGGTATGTTGCACCTCTATGCAAAACAACAAGGTCTTGAATTACTTCCAGATGATGTTTTTCCTACCATAGTTCAAAAACATCTTCCGTTTGGAATTTTCATTGTTTTTATCATTGGATTGATCTCCGCATTATTTCCATCTGTAGATGGTGCAATAACCGCATTAACCTCCTCCTTTTGTATTGATATTTTAGGATTCGAAAGAAGAACGGATTTAAATGAAATCCAGCAGTGTAAATTGCGTAAAACAATCCACCTTTCTTTCGCTTTTGTATTCTTGTTGCTGGTTTTCTATTTTAAATGGATGGATAGCAAAAGCATTGTTACCTTAATCTTCCAAATTGCTAGTTATACTTATGGTCCTTTATTGGGATTATTTTCATTTGGAATTTTAACCAAAAGAGTTATAAAAAACTACATGGTGCCTATTGTTTGTATTGCTGCACCTTTGATCTGTTACTTTTTAAATTATTACGCAACGACCTTTAAAGATGGTTATACCTTTGGACTAGAAATGTTAATAATAAATGGAGCCATCACTTTTAGTTTACTGTATTTTACCAGTTCAAAATCCATTAATCATCAATTATGAAAATTAACTTAGCAGATTCCGGACTTCATCTTTCCTGCGCACCACTAAGCTTAACAAGACCCATTGGAAGTTTGCGCTGTGGTGTTTTCTCCAATTCGGAACGATGGAATTTTATTTTTCCTGAAGTAGAAATTGGTTTTGAAACAGAAGACTATCTTTCTGCTAAATTCAAAGCTTTAGAAGATGCCATTGTTATCAACGGAAGTATTATTCCAAACACTGAATTAGCAGCTGCTATTCTTCATTTAGAGGAAAATTCATCTCTTTATTTAGACGCGGAAATTCTAGCTAAAAAAGGAACTGGAAATCAAAGGATTCAATATACTGGCAGTAAACCTTTACAATTTAAAAATTGGTGGAATCTTTTATCCATAAATGGCGATGCCATAAAAAATGATTTTGAATTGCTTAGTGTAGCTACTCATTCGAATGATTTATCATCCAGCAATACCGTAATTGGATCCTCGGAATTGATAATAGTAGAAGAAGGCGCCACAATAGAGGGCTGTATTTTAAATACCAATGATGGACCAATCTATATTGGAAAAGGAGTTGAAATCATGGAAGGATCTTGCATTCGCGGACCCTTTGCGGCTTGTGAAAATAGTGTTGTAAAGATGGGAACTAAAATTTATGGTCCTACCACTATTGGTCCCTTTTCTAAGGTTGGTGGTGAATTAAATAATGTGATATTTCAATCCTATTCTAACAAGGCACACGATGGATTTTTAGGGAATTCTTGTATTGGTGAATGGTGCAACCTTGGTGCTGATAGCAATAACTCTAATCTAAAAAATAATTATGGTTTGGTTTCGATATTTGACTATGCTTCAAAGAATACTATTTCTACTGGACTACAATTTTTAGGATTGTGCATGGGAGATCATTCAAAATGTGGTATCAATACCATGTTCAATACAGGAACCGTAATCGGTGTTTCTTGCAACATCTTTGACTCAGGATTTTTCCCGAAGCACATTCCTTCATTTTCATGGGGCGCGCCTGATAATTTAGTTCCCTACAGAATGGATAAAGCCGTGGAACATTCTAATAAGATGATGGAAAGAAGAAACACGAAACTTCAAAAAGAAGATTTTGACATTCTCAAAGCCATTCAGGACTTATAATTATTTGGCCTTAAAGAATTTTAAAATAGGCAGTTTCATATAACTTGGCTCGAAATAAGGACTGTGCTCGTAGATAAAGTTGAGCTGAAGTGTTTCCGATTCTCTAAATTCTTGGTTATTTTTTTTCTTTTCTTCATATAATTGATTCAAAGTAGGGTCATTGGCCAATATTTCCGCAATTTTATCAATAAACACATAACTTGAAAAATACTCCTTTTGCTGTAAATATGAATCGAAAAAATTCCAAGAAAAATAACTATCCTCTGCTAAGGGTTCTAATACAGAGCAAATAAAAAGTTTTTTGTTCTGCTGCGTAGAAATCACATAATCTCCTAAAGATATACCCCCAAGAATATCATTAGATTCCATTTCAATACTGTGGTGTTTAAAATGTCCTTCATAAGGCTTGGAATAACTTTGAAATGATTTAATCTCAACATTCTGGAAGTAATTTCGATCTAACCAAGTACTACCAGTAACAATTTTTTCCATCACAACCTCATTTTGCTTGAGTCGATCAATAACTTCTATCTCTGAACCTTTCAATAGATAGAAGTCTGGAATACGAATGGAATCCTTGGGGAAATAAGTGTTGTAAAAAGGAATGTACTGTTCGTACTTCTGGTTTCTATCGTAGTTCAATCTTGGCAATTGAGTAACTGGATGTATCGGGTAAGTAGCTTTGTAGCCTTTAAATTGAATAGAATCAGCCACATCAGACAAGGAATAATTAAATTTAAAATACTTTTGTTGATTTTGGAATAAAATAGCTTTTTCTCGGGCTAATTCTACTTTTTTTGAATTTAATTTTAACCACAAATGCAATTCATTAATAAAATCATACGTAGCCTTAACCCTTTCTGGAAAAGGTTTTAACATGTGTGTTTCCACGGTAAAACTAATAGAATTGAATAAGTTGGCATATCCCATCGCATAGCGAGGTAAATCATTAAAAGCAACTATACCCTCTTCGGGAGTCCTGCCTTTTAATTCTACATAGGGATAAAGAGCTACTTTTTGATTCAATTCAGGCACTAGCACTTCATAAGTTAATTCCTTAATGCTAGGCGCCATTCGCTCCTTCATGGAAGAGATGTAAGTTAAAGTGTAAGTGTAATCAGCGCCGTTCGAAACATGCGTATCTACAAAAACATCTGGATCAAGTGCATGAAATATTGTCGCAAAGGTAAAAGTGTTTTGAACATCCATCTTTATAAAATCACGATTCAAATCGTAATTCCTGGCACTTCCACGAAAACCATACTCCTCTGGTCCATTTTGATTGGCGCGAGAATTTGAATTTCTATTCAACATTCCACCAACATTATAAGCTGGGATAATTGCAATTAATGGATCATCAGCGCCTGGCTTTTGTTGTATTAAATTTAAAAGCCACATCGCACTCGCATTCACCCCATCAGGTTCTCCTGCATGAATGGCATTATTAACCAAAAGAGTAGCTGATTTCCTTGCTTTTTTAAAAGTTTTAAGCGAATCCCCTGCCCCATTATAAATACATAAATAAATAGGGATTCCAGCATCAGAATTTCCCATATTATAGAGCTCGACGGATTTATTTTGCTTGTCACATTTCTTATAAAAGTCAATTAATTCAGAATATGAAGGCGAAGTATTTGACTTCCACTCAATATCTTGAGCCTTGACATTGGCGTATAAGTGCAATGCTAAAATAAATATAAGGTAGTGTCTCATGAAATATATTTAGGAAACAAAACTACACGAAATGTTCCTAAATCAATGTATTTTTGTAAAATGAGAATCGATATCCTAAGTCTATTGCCCGAATTGATGCACAGCGCGTTTTCTGCTTCTATAATGAAAAGAGCGCAAGACAAAGGACTTGTAGAAATACTTTTGCATAATATCAGAGATTATTCAGACAACAAACATAAAAATGTAGATGATTATCAATATGGTGGGGGCGCTGGAATGGTCATGCGCATTGAACCTATTGCTGCATTAATGGATAAATTAATGTCGGAAAGAAATTACGATGAAATTATTTTCATGACGCCCGACGGTGCTATCTTAGAACAAGGAACTGTAAATTATTTGTCCCTAAAAGGTAATGTAATGATTCTCTGTGGACATTATAAAGGAGTTGACAACCGCATTAGGGAACATTATATTACCAAGGAGATTTCGATTGGATCTTATGTCTTATCCGGAGGTGAATTGGCAGCAGCTGTTTTGGTGGATGGAATTGTTCGCCTACTTCCGGGGGTTTTAAATGATGAGACATCTGCATTAACAGATAGTTTTCAAGATGATTTATTAGCACCGCCTGTTTATACGAGGCCTCCTGTTTTTAAAGGATGGACCGTCCCAGAAGTATTACTTTCTGGAAATCAACAAAAAATTGATCAATGGCGTGAAGAGCAATCCATTGAACGCACCAAAATTAGAAGGCCTGATCTAATAAAAAAGCAAAACGAAGGGTAAAACCAAGCTTTTGATTGGATTTATTTGGTTAATTTTATCCCTTTAAAAACCAATACAATGATTGAAATATCTAATCGACTGAATGCAATGGTTGAATCTGCAACCTTAGCCATGTCAAGAATTAGTCGCGAATTAAAAGCCCAAGGGAAAGATGTGATTTCTTTATCACTAGGAGAACCTGATTTTAATACTCCTCAATTCATCAAAGACGCTGCTCTTGAGGCTATGAATAATAATTTTACCCAGTACACACCAGTACCAGGTTATGATGATTTAAGAGAAGCGATTTCTTTTAAGTTCGAAAGAGACAATCATTTAAAATACTCCAAAGATCAAATTGTCGTTTCGACAGGTGCCAAGCAATCCATAGCAAATGTTGTTCTCAGTCTTATCAACCCGGGAGATGAAGTGATTATTCCTGCTCCATATTGGGTTTCTTATATTGAAATTGTTAAGATGGCGGAGGGAATTCCAGTGATTATTGAAGCGAATATTGACCAAAATTTTAAAATTACAGCAGAACAATTTGAGAATGCCATCACCAGCAAGACAAAACTGATGATTTTCTCTACTCCTTGTAATCCAACTGGATCTGTGTATTCCAAAGAGGAATTGTCGGGTTTAGCGGATGTACTCAAAAGACATGAGCAAGTGGTTGTTTTGAGTGATGAAATATATGAGCATATTAATTTTGTTGGTAAACATGAAAGTTTAGCACAATTTAGTGACATTTATGATCAAGTTGTTACTGTAAATGGTATGTCAAAAGCATGGGCGATGACCGGTTGGCGTTTGGGATATATTGGCGCTCCAAAAATAATTGCAGATGCTTGTAATAAAATTCAAGGACAATTTACTTCAGGAACTTGTTCAATCACTCAAAAAGCTTCAATAGCTGCCATGTATGCAGATCCGAGTGAATTAAGTGATATGGTCAATGCCTTCCATAAGAGAAGAGATTTGGTGGTAAGTGCTTTAGAAACTATGCCAGGAGTCAGAAGCAATGTACCTGAAGGAGCCTTCTATTTATTCCCTGATGTATCAAGTTTCTTTGGAAAGCAATATTTAGACCATAAAATAGAAACCGCTCAGGATTTATGCATGTATTTACTAAGTGAGGCTCAAATTGCATTGGTAAGTGGAGAAGGCTTTGGCAGTCCTAGTTGCATTCGTATTTCTTATGCAGCAGCTGAAGACACATTAATCGAAGCAATGAGACGCATGAAACAAGCACTAGAAAAACTCAACTAAATGAAATTCAATTCAGCATTCAATAAATTCTCCTCTTTTCATGTTCTCGTAATTGGAGATGTAATGTTAGATGCCTACCGAATTGGAAAGGTAAGTAGAATTAGTCCTGAAGCACCAGTTCCGGTAGTATTGCTTGAAGAAGAAGATAATAGAATCGGTGGTGCGGGAAATGTTGCTCTAAATCTTATAGCACTTGGTGCTAAAGCTACTGTTTGTTCAGTAATTGGAGACGATGATGCAGGCAAGACCTTAATTCAATTGTTTGAAAAAAATACCATTTCTACAAAAGGTATTAAGACCAGTAAAGACAGAAAGACCACTGTTAAAACGCGCGTAATTGCTAATCATCAGCAACTGCTTAGGATTGATGCCGAATCAACAGAATCTATCAATGAGGAAGATTCAAAAATGCTTTTAATGCACATCACTGACTTGATTCATGAAGGAGTTGATGCCATTATATTTGAAGATTACAACAAAGGGATCTTAAGTGAAAATATAATTGGGAAAATAATCTCTTTGGCCAAAGAACACCAGATTCCTACTTGTGTTGACCCTAAAAAAGATAATTTTCTATCCTATAAAGGAGTCGATTTATTCAAACCAAATTTGAAAGAATTAAAAGAGGGATTGAATATAGAATTTGCTTTTGATAAAGACGCACCAGATTTCATTAATGCTGTAAAGTCCTTAGAAGGAATTCTTCAAAATAACATCTCACTTATCACGCTTTCTGAGAATGGCGTGTTTATTAAGAAAGCAAATACACAACATTTTCTTCCTGCCCACATAAGAAATATTAGTGATGTAAGTGGCGCTGGAGATACCGTAATTTCAGTTGCCTGTTTATGTTTGCTTGCAGATTTACCTATTGAAGAGATTGCAGCTATCTCAAATATTGCTGGAGGAATGGTTTGCGAATACTCAGGAGTGGTGAGTATTAAAAAAGAAGCGTTATTGAATGAAATTCACGAACTTTTAGGTGAATAAAATGTTGGGAGTATTGTATGGAACAAAAGATAGTTAAACCTTATTATTCGGAAGATAAAAGTAAGAAAGAGGAAGTTGCGGAAATGTTTAATAATATCTCTGTTAATTATGATTTTCTGAATCACTTTTTATCTTTAGGAATAGATCATCTTTGGAGAAGAAAAGCAATTCATCAATTGAAAGAAATTGAACCAAAAAAAATCCTAGATATAGCCACAGGAACAGGTGATTTTGCCATTGCTGCTCTAAAATTAAATCCTACCGAAATTATTGGACTTGATATTTCATCAGGTATGTTAGAGGTTGGTAAAAAGAAAATGCTGCACAAGAAAATTAACCATATCATTGATATGCAGCTCGGTGATTCGGAGAATATTTCTTTTGAAAATGATTATTTTGATGCACTGACTGTTGGTTTTGGTGTAAGAAATTTCGAAAATTTAGAAAAAGGTTTATCTGAAATGCTTAGAGTTGTTCGAAAAGATGGGAAAATTGTCATTTTAGAATTCTCAAAACCTAAATACTTTCCGATCAAACAATTATTTACTTTTTACTCTAAATATTTCATTCCTTTTTTCGGTAAAACAATTTCCAAAGATGCAAAAGCGTACAGCTATCTACCTGAAAGTGTCGCTGCATTTCCAGAAGGAAAACATTTCGAGGATATTCTAAAGAAACTAGGATACAGAGAGGTGAAATCCAGATTAGTGAGTGGTGGCATCGCTACCATATATAGTGGCATAAAATAAAATTGCAACTTTCAAGTTAGAATATCGTTTTCAAAAAAGATATGAAAAAATTATTGTCTTTCTTATTACTTCTTTTGCTACCAATAATGGCTAATAGTCAGCGGTTTAGACAAGAAAGATATAAGAATTTTGACAAGCGATTATTTCACTTTGGCTTTATGTTAGGTTATAATAAAGCAGATTTTACTGTTTATCAAAATGTAAATGCTTATGCAGATTATGGATTAAAAACTTTGTCCAATCAAGGTCAACCGGGCGGACAATTAGGCATCTTAACCACCATGCGTTTAGGGACACCTGTTTTAAGATTGCGTTTTATCCCTACCCTATCTTTTCAAGAGCGTCTTTTAACTTATAGCTTTTTAGATCCAAATGGTGGCAAAGATAAAATAGATGAAGAAAGGGTAAATTCAACCAATCTTGATTTTCCGTTGATGTTACAATTTAGAACAAAACGCTATAATAATTTCACTGCGTATGCGCTGCTTGGAGGCCAATATTCGCTTGATCTTCAGTCTCAAGAAAAAGCATCTCAAAATTATATTGATCCCTACATAAAAATTAAAAGAAATGATTTTCAGGGTCAAATTGGCGGTGGTGTTGAATTTTTTGCTCCTTATTTTAAGTTTGCAATTGAATTAAAATATTCCCAAGGTATTTCAAATAGTTTTATACAAGATAATACTTTTGTAGCTAAACCAATTAATTCACTTTTCAATAAGGTATGGTCAGTTTCCATTATCTTTGAAGGATGATGCAACTTGTTTCCTTCACCTGCTCACCCGAACAAGCATTAGATGATTCTTATATACTGCTTGAAATTAAAAAACAACTTAATTTTCCTTTAAAGAAATCATTATTTTTTCGTTGGAAAAAAAGAAGTTTAGATGCTAGAAATAGAATCATAAAAGTAAACTGCAGCTTTGAAGTTTCAGAAGAAGTGCTTCCTAATCTACTTCCAGATTTCGATTTTAAAAATGTAAAAAATGAAAAGCCTATTCATATTATTGGCGCAGGTCCAGCCGGACTTTTCGCAGCTTTAGAGTGCCTATTATTAGGATATCGACCTGTACTTTTTGAAAGGGGAAAAGAGGTTCGAGCAAGAAGAAGAGACTTAGCCCAATTGAACAAAGAAGGAATTGTGAACCCAGAATCTAATTATTGTTTTGGGGAAGGTGGCGCTGGAACCTATTCAGATGGTAAATTGTATACCAGGTCCAAAAAAAGAGGCGATGTTGATCGGATATTACAATTACTTGTTTATTTCGGAGCACATGAAAATATTTTAGTCGAAGCGCACCCGCATATAGGAACAAATAAATTACCTCAGATTATTGAAAAAATAAGAGATTTTATTATCGAACACGGAGGAGAAGTTCATTTTGAATCGAAATTAACAGATTTAAAAGTAAACTTGAATAAAATAAAAAGTTTTGAGATTAATCATACCGATTGGTTGGAAACTGATGCAGTAATTTTGGCTACAGGTCACTCCGCAAGAGATATTTTTTACCTACTTCAAAAACACAAGATAAGAATAGAAGCAAAACCATTTGCCATTGGAGTTCGTGTGGAACATCAACAATCTTATATTGACCAGCTTCAATATCACAATCAATTAAGTGGTGAATTGTTACCTCCAGCTTCGTATAGTTTAGTAAGTCAAGTGGATGGACGAGGAGTTTACTCATTCTGCATGTGTCCAGGAGGGATCATTGCACCTTGCGCGACAAGTGAAGGCGAAGTGGTAACGAATGGATGGTCGCCGTCCAAACGCAATAATCCGTATGCGAATTCTGGAATTGTAGTTAGTATTGATCCAAGTGATTTTCCAGATTTTAAAACGAATCCTCTGGTTTGTCTTGAATTTCAAAAAATGATCGAACAAAAATCTTGGGCCGCAGCCGGAAAAAATCAGAAAGTTCCTGCACAAACGCTGAAAGATTTTATTGATCGAAAAAAATCAACTCATTTCCCTGAAAGCTCTTATTATATTGGACTCACAAGCGTTGAAATGGATGATATCTTTCCCTCTTTTGTAGTAAATAGATTAAGAAAAGGATTTATAGAATTTGACAAAAAAATGCCGGGATTTATCAGTCAAAAAGCAATAATACATGCTCCCGAATCTAGGACATCTTCACCAGTACTAATTCCTCGTAACCATGAAACAATGGAACACGTTGATATTATTGGATTATATCCTTGTGCAGAAGGTGCTGGATATGCTGGAGGAATTGTTTCTGCAGCCATAGATGGCGCAAAATGTGTGCAGGCGATACAGAATAAGATTTCAAAATAAGAGTATTTCCCTCCTTCAATTACTACCATTATTAATACCTTTGCAATATGAAAAGGGTTGTTGTTGGACTTTCAGGAGGTGTAGATTCAAGCGTTGCAGCATATCAATTGATTCAAGAAGGATATGAGGTGATAGGAATGTTTATGCGAAATTGGCACGATGAATCCGTAACGCTCTCCGATGAATGTCCTTGGATCGATGATTCTAACGATGCACTGCTCATTGCCAATCAATTAGGGATTCCATTTCAAGTCATCGATTTAAGTGCTGAATACAAAGAAAGAATCATTGATTATATGTTTAGTGCCTATGAGAACGGTACAACACCCAACCCTGATGTGCTGTGTAATAGGGAAATAAAATTTGATGTTTTTCTAAAAGCTGCCATGGATCTAGGAGCAGATTATGTAGCAACCGGACATTATTGTAGAAAAAAAAGTAATGAGGACGGAACTTATTCCTTGTTGGCTGGAATAGACAAAACCAAAGATCAATCCTATTTTTTATGTCAAATTAGGCAAGAACAATTAGCAAAAGCTTTGTTTCCAATTGGTGCCTTAGAAAAATCAGAGGTCCGAGAAATCGCCAAAAAACTAGACTTAGTAACTGCTGATAAAAAAGATTCGCAAGGATTGTGTTTCGTAGGTAAGATTAGTCTACCAGAGTTTTTACAACAAAAACTTAAAGCAAAGATTGGTGATGTACTTGAGGTGGCTCCAACAGAAGAGCAATTCAAAACCTATGACGCTGTAACTCCAATTTTAGATAATGTTGTTGAACTTTCAGAATCCTTTAATTACGAGCCCAATATGGGAATCAAAGTTTCAGAACATCAAGGCGCACATTTTTACACCATCGGTCAAAGAAAAGGATTGCATGTTGGAGGAAGGCCATTACCTAGTTTTGTTATTGCGACAGATACAGAAAATAATTTGGTATACACTGGGCAAACGGAGCAACATCCTGGACTGAATAAATATGCACTGAAGCTTGATGAACCAAGTATCAACTGGTTGCGACCTGAACTTAAGTTCAATTTAGAAAAAGGAATATTATTTGATGTTCGAATTCGATACAGACAAGCCCTTAGACCTGCCATATTAATCAAAAAAGAAGAGGGTTATTTTTTATTTTTCTCTGAAAAAGAAAAAGGAATTACACCAGGACAATTTGCTGCGTGGTACCTTGGTGATGACCTAATAGGATCTGCAGCAATATCGCATTAATTCATATGTACTGAAAAGAAAATTGAATTTTCTTCTACTTCACTGGTATTGGCTTTTCGTATTTTATCTAATAGGTCAGCTACTTCAAATACATTTAAATTACTTAATTCTCCAAGTTCACGATGCTTAGATAGTTTGAGTTGCGCCTGATGAATTGTTTTTGTTCTAAGTGATTGCATATAAATTGTCATTATAATTAAATTAACTGTGCTTTAGTACGGCACCCAATCAAAAAGAGTTTCATTTTTAAGCCGTAATTAAAAGTAAATTATTAAATGAATTTTGTATTTACTTTATTTTCAATTGATTAAAACTTCAAAATTGAAAAATGAAATCAAAAAAAAAGGCGCTAAGTGCGCCTTTTTTAAGTAACAGAATTTGATTAATGTTCTAATTGCTTGTTATTTAACTCCTCATTAGTGGGAGTCAATAATTTTAATTCAGTTCTTCGATTTGCTTGATGATCAACTTCAGAACACGGAACATTATCTGAACAATTGTTTAAAAGTTTCGTTTCTCCATATCCTTTGGCCTCTATCGTATTCTTGCCAATTCCTTTACTTATAATGTAGTCTACGCAACTTTGAGATCGACTGTTAGACAGTTTAATATTGTAAGCAAATGAACCTCTTGAATCTGTATGTGAGGAGAGTTCAACTCGTAAATCTGGTCTTTCCTTCATATACTTTACCAATTTATCTAATTCCAACATTCCTTCAGGGCGAAGTGTAGATTTATCAAAATTATAAAGAACCATATCCAAACGAATAAATTCGTCACCCATTTTGATTTTCATTTGAACCGGAAGCGCAACTGTATCAACACAATTACCTGTTAATTTATTTTCAATTACCAAGAAGCCATCTTCATGATTTATTAAATTCATACGAACGGAATCAATCAAGTTAATCCCTTCATTTCTCCATGAATAAGAACCATTAGCATCTGTTAGATATTTATAAGTCGTACCATCATGCTTATATAAATTCATCATTACTCCACTCAAAGCTTGACCCATTTCATCTTGAGCGATTAATTTACTTACATTTTTCTTGAAATATGAGGTCAAATCTACTTTAAACTCACCCTCAGTTTCTGCAGTAAAAAAGGCCGAATCTCCTAAATTTACATCGTCACCCTTATAGAATATTTTATACTTTCTACCTTTGTTCAAAGTATAATAAGCTGTCTCTCCTTTTGCATTGGTTTTTAAAGCTTCAATTTTCTTTTTCTTAATATCTAAAATATAGACTTTTTGACCTTTCATTTGAGCTCCCTTACATGACTTAAGATTTACCATTAATTTTCCGTCATAAACAGGAGCGTCAAAAGAATAAATTTGATCCACCCAATTTTCTCTATTAGAAGAAAAATAACCTTTCGCAGTTTCTTCATTTATATAATAAGCAAAATCATCACTATTAGAATTCAATGGAACTCCCAAATGAATAGGAGCTTCGTCATCAAATTCTGTTGCGAAAATATCTAATCCACCTAAACCATACCAACCGTTAGAGGAGAAATATAAAATTCCTCTTGGAGAAATAAATGGAAAAGACTCATCACCTGCACTATTAATATTTTCATCTAAATGAACAACATCAGACCATTCTCCATCAATAAAAGTTGTTTTGTAAATATCTGAGCTATAATCCTTCCCTCCCACTGTGTATGGAATACTACCAGGTCGGTTGGAAACAAAATAAACAGTTCCAGCGGAATCCATAGTTGCATGCCCTGTTGAATAAGACTTATTATTAAAAGGAAAATCTATTTCAGTCCAAGTATCACCAGAAATTTGATAAACAGAGACTTTTAATTTAGAAAATTTTGTTTTTCCTATAGTGTCAATTTCATTTTGATTCGTTGTCACAAACGCCATTGATTTATCAACATTAAATGAAATTGGTCCATCATGAACTGCATTTTGATTAAAATCCCTCATTTTACCTTTATAGAAGAACTCAATCCAGAAAGGTTTTTCATAAAATTTTGGTTTAACCTTATCAGGATTTGCATCAAAATAAGCCAATTCAGTAAAATTTTGATTCGTTCTATCATATTCCCTTGAGCGTGCACCATGCATATATCCTGTTGATACATATAAGATTCCGCTTTTATAGGGAACAGCTCCAAATTCTTCTGCTTTATCTGCTTGCTTAAATAATTTAATAATGTAGTCTGTTTTAAATGTTGACCTGAAATTGATTAGATCAATATTTTCCTTAAAAGACAATAAATTTTGATCATTAGGAAAACGCATCAAGGCAGTATCGGCTAAATTATAAAGTCGCGAATATTGCTTCGTCATACAAAGCAAATTCAAAGCATTTATAAAATCAATTTCTTTAGCTACATTTTTATTAATCATTACTTGATCCCAATATAATGAACGCTCATAATGCTCGCTATAATAAGCAGCTTCAGCAGCTTTTGACACATAAGACCAGTCACCAAGTTTTTTGGCATTTTTCTTAGGGCTTAAAAAAGAACTTGCTAATTCATCCCAAACTGGGAAGGCATCTGCATACTTTAACTGGCTAGACAACTTGCTAGCGTATTCCGCTTTATAACTCTGAGAAAAACTTAAAGCTGCAATAAATACGGTTGAAAGGAAGGAAAATAGTATTTTCATCTTAAAAATATCTTGGGCTTAAAAAAGCGTTATTTTTTGTTCTAATATCGAATCTCACCATGAACTCATGACTTCCCCATTGATTAACTAATTTTCCATTCATTGGAAAATCGTAAGCATAACCAATCATACAAAAGTCTTTTACTTGATAGGAAGCATTAAATCCTACCGCATCATTGATACGGTAAAGTACACCAAACCAAATTTGATTATACAAGTGAGCGGATACATTTACGTCGAGAACTAGAGGTCCATTCGCAGTATATTTCAAAAGCAACGATGGCTTAATGTCGAGCACACTGTTTACTTTATGCACATATCCAGCCATAGCATATAAATGACGCTGAGCAAATGAATTTCCTGAATTATTATCGATAGACCTTTTAACGAGTTGTGGCACTGAAACTCCAGCATAAAAGCGTTTTGCATATAAATAAGCACCAAAACCAAAATTAGCCTTTAAGGTAGCATTAGATTGCAAAAAGTTTGGATCCGTATTATCAGTTACATTTAATCCTGAAAAATTATACTGATTTTGTTGAATTCCTGCTGATGCTCCTAAGGACAAACGCATGTCCTCTTTATTCAATTGGATATGATAAGCAAATGTTCCCATTGCATTCACACCAGAGCGAGATCCTATGCGATCATAACTTAAATTCCCACCAACACCGATATGCTTTTGAGCAATCGGAGCTTGAATTGAAAAGAACTGTGTTTTTGGCGCTCCTTCCCATCCTACCCATTGTGCTCGGGTAACTCCTGTGATGGTTAAATTATTAGTACTACCAGCATATCCCGCATTAAATTGCAAAGGATTGAAGAAATACATGGATGTTTGTGCATCTTGCTGAGCCATTAAAGGTAGCGCAGACAAACAAATTATTGCTATTAAATTAATCGTCCTCATCATATCTTTTAAGGTTGAATTTCTAAGTATCCTGTATAAGGATCTTGTGATTTTTTATTGGTATCAATTACATAAAAATAAGTGGAAGCAGGCAAGGAATTTGCTGTAGTTCCCTTATAGTGTCCGTTCCAATCATTTTGATAAGGTTGTGCTTCAAATACAACACTTCCCCATCTATTATAAACTGTTACATGAATGTCAGGGTATTGAGATGTTAAATAATCAAGCACCCAAAGTTCATTTTTCCCATCATTATTGGGAGATAAAAATTGATTGATTACCACTGGAATTAATTCTGTACATCCTAAATCGAATGTAGCAGTTACCACACATCCTGCAGCATCTGTTACTTGAACCGTATGATTTCCTGCATCAATATTATGAGCCACCGCACCATTTTCTCCAGTTTCCCATACATAAGAATAAGCAGCTTGTCCGCCTTGAGCCAATACTGATAAACTTCCATTAAATTCTTTACACTCTGAACCAACAGAATCAACCTGAGCGACAGTTAAAGGAAGTGGTTGTGAAATAGTAACACTAGTGTCTGCAGTACAACCATCATTATTCACCACTTGAACTGAATACGTTCCGATAGATAAACCAGAAACTGATGGAGAATTTAATTGACTCGGCGCCCAGTTGTAAGTTAATACACCTGAATTGTCTGTTGTGATTGAAATAGCACCATTAGATCCACCATTACAAGAAACATTAGTAACACTTACTCCTGTAATATTAATCGGTGTCGGAGGATCAATTTGTACCATATTGGTGGTAATACAACCATTTACATTATCTGTTACTGTTACAAAATATTGACCTGGACCACCTACTACAGGCGATAAAGTATTTGCACCAGAAATGATTGTCGGTCCGGACCAACTCACAGTAGTGTTAACGGGATTAGTTGTCCCCAAAATAACACCTGTATTGGTAATACAATCTAAACCAGTTGAAGGAGAAAGTATGTAATTAAATACCGGAGAAGGCAAAACATTAACTACAAATTGATCCTGAACACCTGGGCAAGCACCCAATTGAGCAGAAACATTAATAGTCCCAGAAATTGTTGAACCCGTTGAATTAGCAGCTACATTCCAAGTAGGAATTTGACCATTACCTGAACTTCCTATTCCAATATTGGAATTGCTATTCGTCCAAGAGATCGTTGCTCCTGTAGGTGTAGTAAAATAATCACTCGGATTAACTTGTGTACCAGGACAAACGGTAAAGTCAGTATTGCTGTTCATGGTGATTTGTGGTTGAACAGCGACATTTACAACAATATCCGGCCCTGGACATAAAACTGTTCCTATTGAAATAGTATAGACAACTGTATCTACTGTTGTTCCTGTATTGATCAAGACCTGAGCGATAGAACTTCCTGAGCCAGCACTTTCACCTCCAATAGTAGCAGGAGCTGAAGCGGTCCAGCTAAAAGTGGCATTACTCAAGTTAGAACTAATTGAAATACTAGTTGTATCACCACTACAGATGGTTTGCGCTGTAGGATCTACATTTAAATTCCCTTGTGGATTTACAGTTATGGTATGTACCACTGGCGCAACATTGGTACATCCTACGCTTGCACTAATTTCAACAGTCCCTGTTTGAGTGGTTGTGTTGAATAAGGTAAGTGGATTAAAAGTCACTGGACTCGTACCTGAACCAGTCATGGTTGTAACACCTGTTACATTTGTAGAGTCAGTAATTTGCCATGTAATGACATATCCCGGAACTGTTGAAGTCATTATAAATAAAGCTGAAGAATCACCTGAACAAATCATTTGATTATAAAACGTCATGTTAACCGATGCCGTTGGATTAATCGTCACCACTTGCATTACGGAATCAACTCCACAGAAATTAGCGGCATACATCCAAACATTATAGGATCCAGGAGTAGAGAAAGTGATTTCCATATTATCAGTTCCATCGGTCCATTGTGTATAATCATATAAATTCCCAATAAATCCATTATTAGAACCTAAACTTCCTGCAGTAACTGTATATCCAGAGGTTTGAGCTACTTGCCAATAATAAGAATAAGTAGAATCACATCCTGTTGAGGTTACATTTTGTCCACCAGAAGATTGATTGTCGAAAGTAACGGGCTCTCCTTGACAAATTGGAGAATTAGGATTGTAATCAAATGCTGCTGAAGCTCCTGTATTAATGGTTATTGGTCCAACAGTAACAACAGTAGGCAAACCATTATTAGAACAAATATTCTGAGCGATGATGGTTGCAGAGAAAGCATTTTGAATTGGAGGAAAACCAGGTGCAAAAACGTAATCAACACCACAAGATGAACTTACAAAAATATGAGAAACTGTCGTGTCGTTATTGGTTGTAAAAACAAGTGATGGAGATCCATCAGAAAAATTAACCGTGTAATTAATGGGAACATCATTTGAAAGTATGTCAATTGAGTATGGAGAAGGTAAACAAGTAGTTTGACCCGAACCAGAGACGGTAACAACTGGTGCATTACCATTAAACACAATATAATTTTTAGAAGTTGAACAACCATTAATAGTTACGGTATGGGTAAGTGTATACTGCCCTAATGGATAAATATGACTTATTTGAGAACCTGTCATATTGGATTGATTCGAAGTTGCTCCATCTCCCCATGAAAAAGTTTGAGTTACGCCACTATTATAAGTTGAATTGAAATTAAACAAAGAGGAATCAATTGCACCACAGTTTTTGAAGAAAATCAATCCGTTTTGAGTTGTAGTTCCATATCCACCACCAACACTTGCTAGGGTAAGATTTGAAATTGGAGTAGCATTTACATCGATGGTAACCATACTAGAAGAAGCTGCTTGTCCATTATTATTATTAACGGTTAACATAGCCGTTGTCGTTGGCGCTGTAGTTGTTGAATAAGTCACAATGTGTGGACCACTGCCTGTTGCGGTAGACGGGGAAGCACCAGTACCGAAACTCCAAGAATAAGTTGCCCCTGCAGTAGTTTGAGAAGAAGTGTTATTAAAAGTAATAGTACTTCCTTGACAAATTGTAATTACACCGCCTGAAACACTTGGAGTGGTATTGAAACTTGCTGTTGGCGCTTGAGCATAGACCATATTGGTGAGGAGCAAAAGCGTGAATGCGTAAATAATTTTAGACATATAGTAGTAATTAAAAACTCTAATTATGTGTATTAAAATACAAATTTAAGGAAAAATTATTGATTATTTTTAACAATCCAATTTATACCTTTCAGTAGTTTTTTTTGCGTTTGAATTGCGTTTACATCTTCATAGGGTTCAAATTCATACTCCCAAGAAGCCATAGGAGGCATACTCATTAAAATAGATTCAGTTCGACCGTTGGAATAAATTCCGAACTTCGTTCCTCGATCGTGCAATAAATTGAATTCAACATAACGAGATCGTCTGTGCAATTGCCATTGCTTCTCTTTTTCAGATGGATTGTGAAACACTTGAAGGTCAACTTGTTTTTTATAAATACTGGGGAAAGAGAGCGCTAATTCCTCACAGAAAGAAAAGAGTTGCTCCTTCGAAATTCCAGATGATTCATTTTGATGATCAAAAAACACCCCTCCTATTCCGCGTGTTTCATTGCGATGTGGTAGGAAAAAGTAATCATCAGCCCAATCTTTAAATTTTTGGTAAAAATCAGGATGATACTTATCATTAATTTTTTTAAGGTCTTTATGAAATTCAGCGGCTAATGAATCATTAATATAGTGCGGCGTTAAATCAATACCTCCACCGAACCAATAGGTATGTTCATCAATTTCGAAATACCTGACATTCATATGAATTATAGGATGTAAAGGATGTCTTGGGTGTAAAACAATCGAAACTCCAGTTGCATAGAAAGAATCACCTTCTAGTTGAAGTTGTTTTCTCATCGCAGCACTTACTTTTCCATGAACGGCAGAAAAGGCTACGCCACCTTTTTCAATAATGTTTCCATTTTTGACAGTCCTTGTATAACCTCCGCCGCCTTCTTCTCTTTCCCAAGCGTCTTCTCTAAATAGCGCTCCTCCATCCCACTCCTCTAATTCTTTGGTAATGAATTGTTGACAGGCACGAAAAGCTTCACTAATTTCCTTCGCCTTCATTTTCATAGTTTGTTGATTCAAAATCTTGATATCTGATCATATAAAAAGCACTATTTTCTTTCATCGGAAGGGAATTGGTGATGATTGAAAAATTAATTTTTGTCATTACCCCTTCAGCACTTCCATTTGAAATAAAAATTAATTTAGGAACTAAAGAAAGCATGTCGTATCCCAAACAAGCCATTTTGGTAATGTCTGCATTGTATTTTAAACGATATTTTTTATGTAAATTAATTACGGGAACTGAATGATAATTAAAACAACTTGAACTTATATAATTAAATGAAAAGCCATTAGAAGCAATCAAATTCAATTCTTTAAATTCTAGCCAATCTTTTATCCCATAAAGCTCAGCATTTTCAAGATCGACCAATTTTGATAAAATTTTCAATACATCCTCTTTTGAAGAGGAAAAACTCACATACCTAGTTTTCTTTTCCGACTTGCTGAACAATATAAATTCATTTAAATTACTTTCTATTATTTTTGGAAAAAGAGCATTTGTAGAATTCCTATATTTAGCTAAAAACGACTCCTCCATTGCTAAATCTGCTTTATTTTTAGATCTAATTAATACAATTTGTTCCTTGGAATTATTCAATTTAAGAAAGTTGGCCGTTTCCTCTGCAATCAGTGAATTTGAACTAGGGATTTGATAAACATATGGGTTTTGTTTTAAAATCTCTGAATTTAAATTAACTGGCACAACATCAATAATTTGATGCAATTCGCAAAATTTAGCTACTTCTTCTGCTTGTTGTTTGTGTAAAGGGGAAATAACCAGATTGACATTCAACAATTCTTTACGCGCTAAAATTGAAGTTAAACTTTTACTCGCACTCGAATAATCATAAAAAGTCACCTCTCCTTCCAAGCCCCATTCTTTTAAAGAATCTATTGCGAGTAAAGCACCCATATAATATTCAGTTGAAATCTTTGACATTCCTTTCAGTGGAAATTTAGTTGTGTCTAGACCGAAAGGAAGGAACACTGCTATGTTTATGTTTTTATTAGGCGTGAGCGAAAGCTTTGTAGTGAATTTAAAAGGCTCAGATAACTTTGGGGGAATTGCACGATGAGTTTCCATCACGTCATTTGAATTATTTATAGGGATTTTTATTACAGCACCCGCTTTTAACGCGCCACTTTTTAGTTTATTAATTTCTTTTAATTGCTCCGCTGGAACCATAAATCTCTTAGCAATCGTATATATGGTCTCTCCACCCTTCACCGTATAATTAATGACTGAGTCAGAAAACTCAAAACTTCTAAGAATTAAAACTGAATCTTTGGTTTGCGTTACCACCTCACTTTGTTGTGTCTCTTCCCAAATAGGTATTCTTATGGCTGCATTTTTAAGGTTCAATACTTGTCCAATCTTGATCCCTAA
>Ga0304728_1000268_pt1 | contig 43533 bp, 48 predicted proteins | sample C_130625_MF_Meta_FD_190476 | JGI IMG/M metagenome (GOLD analysis project Ga0304728, IMG submission 190476) | Freshwater microbial communities from Lake Croche, Canada to study carbon cycling - C_130625_MF_MetaG (v2) (version 2) | ecosystem: Environmental > Aquatic > Freshwater > Lake | place... | reverse complement strand
TTAGTGTAAGAATTGAAGAAAAAGGCAAGATTTCAGTGGGGCAAGCAGCTGATACAGATACACTTGTTGCTTCGGCAAAAGCGTATATAAACGCATTAAATAAATTAATTATTAAGAGAAAAAGAACAGCACCAAGCCCAGACTTGAGTGCATCTGCTTAATTAAAATTAAAAGGAAAATAAAATGTTTGATAAATTATTTGGTTTTTGGTCGACAGATATGGCGATTGATTTAGGAACTGCTAACACTCTTGTTTATGTTCGCGGAAAAGGAATTGTTTTAAATGAACCTTCAGTTGTTGCTGTCATTTCTAGAAATGGAAGAAATGAAGTTTTAGCTGTTGGCGAAGAGGCAAAACAAATGCTGGGACGGACTCCAGGAAACATAACAGCTATCAGACCAATGAAAGATGGAGTTATAGCAGATTTTATAGTTACAGAAGAAATGATTAAACATTTTATTAGAAAAATTCATAAACGAAATGCTTTTGCAAATCCTAGAATTATTATTTGCGTGCCAACAGGATCTACTCCAGTAGAAAGAAGAGCTATTCAAGAAGCAGGTTACGCAGCAGGCGCTAGAAAAGTTCAACTTATAGAAGAACCGGTGGCAGCAGCAATAGGTGCGGGACTTCCGATCTCAGAGCCGCAAGCTTCTATGATCGTGGATATAGGTGGCGGAACTACTGAAATCGCTGTTATGTCGCTTGGCGGAATTGTTTACTCTCACTCTTTGAGGGTTGCTGGTGACGCAATGGATACGGCAATCATTAATTATATGAAAAAGAAGTTTAATTTATTAATAGGGGATTCAACTGCTGAAAGAATTAAAAAAGAAATTGGATCTGCTATTCCAACTGGTTCTGAAAAAACTTTCTTAATGAAAGGACGAGACATTAGAACAGGAACACCTAAAGAAGTTATTTTAACAGAGAAGGATACAGCAGAAGCTTTAGAGGGCGTTGTAAATCAGATTGTTAACGCTGTTAAACATGCTTTAGAAAATACTCCTCCAGAATTATCATCTGATCTTGTTGATAGCGGAATGGTTTTAGCTGGTGGCGGAGCTTATTTAAAAAATTTAGACAAACTTATTAAAAAAGAAACAGGATTGCCAGTAACTATAGCAGAAGATGCCTTGTCTTGCGTTGCAATTGGAACTGGTAAAGCTTTAGAGCAAGAAGGAATATTTTCTTCTATGCTAACTTCATATTAAAAAGTTATATTAACGTAATATGATCGAAAATAGGCTTGCAAGAAGCTCAACACCAGGTATTGCCGCATTACAAAGGACTGTAAATAAGAGCTTTCTATTACCTGCCTATATTATAATTTCTTTTTTATTTCTTATTTCTGAAAAGAGCGATTTTAGAGCGATCAGGTTTATTAAAGCTTTAATAAACGATGGAATTACCTACAGCATTTATATTGTTAATGCTCCTGTGAATTTAATTCTAGGCGCAGGTAGTGAGGCCAGACAATATTTTAATTTTAATATTGTATTGGAAAATAAAAAACTCAAAGATGAAATTGATCAACTTGTTTCTGAGAAAAAAGAATTATTATTTTTTAAAAATGAAAATGAAAACTTAAAAAGAGTTTTGAATATTAAGAACAAGGATGCTTACACTGCCGTTTATACAAAGATTATTCATGAAGACACAAATGAGTTTGCAAAAAATTTAATAATAACAATAGGTTCGAATGAGAATATTCAATTAGGACAGGCCGTTGTAAGAAATAATGTTTATCTTGGAAAGATTTCTGAGGTAAATCTATTAAGCTCCAAGGTCATGGTTATTACAGACATTAATAGTAGAGTTCCTGTCGTTATTCCATCAAAAGGAGTAAATGCAATTCTTAAAGGTAATGGTCTTGGTGGCGCGCAATTATTATTTTTGCCACAAAATGTTTCTCTTGAAAATAATGATCAAATTTATACATCCGGAACAGATGGCTCTATTAAAGAAGGTTTGTATGTTGGAAAAATAAGTACTGATAATAAAAAAGATCTCAAAAACAGAAGGTACTTAGTTGATTTAGGATTTAAAGAGCACCAGCTTAATTATGTGTCTGTTTTAAAAATCGCAAGACAATGAGATCTTTTTTAGAAAAAATTAAATATTATTCTGCACATATAATTATTACTTTAATATGTATTAACGATAGCATCTTTATAAACACTTGGATTGCTCCAGGGCCAATTATAAATATTAAATATATCTTAGTTTTTTATTTTTCATTTTTTCAAAAAGAACGATTATCTGTAACTTTTTTATTTATACTGGGTTTAATATTTGACAGTTTACAAGGAATGCCTTTTGGATTAACTCCAATTTGTTTTATAATATTAAATAAAATAGCTATTTTTTTAAAAAAAAGAAGAACACATACTAATTTTCAGAACGAGTTTATTGCTTTTGCTATTTCACTGTTAGTTACTCAAATTGTATCTATTATTATTTTAAATTATTTTTCTCAAAATTCTTTTGAATATTTTTTATTAGCAATTAATATAATGGTTACTTTAATTTTTTATCCAGTTATAAGACAAATATTAAAAATATTTTATTCTTATTAATATTAATGTCCGAACTTACTAAGTTAGAAAAAAATAAAATCTTAATTTATTTATATCGAAATTTTCAAAAGTTAGATTTTAATAATCTTAACCAAGATTTATTTTTTAAAAAAATAAACTCAATGAAATTTTTAGATAACGAAAATTTAATTGTACAGCTTGCAGACATTTTTTTTGAAGATTTAGATAAAAAGTTCTTAAAAGAAACTAAATTAAAAGTTAATAAAGTTAATAAAATTACTCAAAAAATTCATTTTTTATTGAGCGTTAGGTTTAGAATAGAAAATAAGAATACTGACTTAATTAATAAAGTTTTAGCTTATTTAATAAAAAATAATAAATCTAATAGGGTTATTGCTTATATTTATTCAGTTTCAGATTTAATATGGAATTGCTCTAATGATCGTTCAGTAGATTTTAATTATTATAGCAAAAGATTAATACTTTCTTTTGTTTATTCTAAAATATTATTCTCAAAATTTTTTAAAAAAAATTTAAAACAGAATGAAATTGAACAACAAATTTCAAAATCGTTAGATCAGGTAAAAATAATATCTAAATTTAAGTTAAAATTAAATTTTATTAAAAATATTAAAGAATTTTTTAGCTTTTTTACTACGCAAAAGGCAGGCAGAGGGTTCTAAAAAATTTTAGTTATATGTCCCATCTTCCTTTTTTCTTTTATCTCTTTTTTTCCATAATCATAAAAGAATTCATTTTTCATCATTGTCTTGGATCTATATCTTTTAATATCAGAACCTAAAATATTATACATAGTTGCTTTGTGAATTTTTTTTAGTTTTTTTGTTTTAAGGTTGCACACAGCCCTAATATGACTTTCGAATTGATTAATATTATAAGCGTTGATTGTTAAATGTCCGGAGTTATGCACTCTAGGAGCAATCTCGTTTACCAATAGTTCATTTTTTTTTGTTACAAAAAATTCAATACACATAGTTCCAATATAATTTAATTTATCCGCAATTTTTTTTGCAATTTTTTTAGCTTCATTATTTAGTTCTAAGCTAATTTTTGCTGGTACTTGAGATTTTTGTAGGATTTGATGTTTGTGAAGATTTTCAAATGCATCATAGCAAATGCTTCTAGTCTGATTTCGACAAATAATAATTGAGATTTCTTTTTTAAAATTGATTAATTTTTCAATAATATATTCTTTGTTATCAAAGGAATGTTTTAAAAAACTTTTTTTATTCTTAAATAGTATTTGACCTTTACCATCATATCCTAAGCGTAACGTTTTTACCAAGACTGGAAAAATATTATTACTTAAATTCTTTTTATTAATTTTTTTTAAATAATAGAATTCTGTTGTTTTTACTCCTATTATATTTAGAAAATTTTTTTCTTTTAGCCTGTCTTGAAGAATTTTTATTATTGATGGTTCTGGTAGAACTTTTATTTTTTTTTCAACATAATCAAGGGTTTTAAATGGAATATTTTCGAATTCAAAAGTTGCAATATCAACATTTTTGATAAAAAAATCTATTTTTTTTTTATTTTCATAATTTGAAATAATAAAATCATCGCAATAATAAATAGCAGGAGAGTCTAGACTGTCTGTAAATACAAAAGTTCTAATATTAAGTTTTTTTGCAGCCAGAACTAAAAATTTTCCTAATTGACCACCCCCAAATATACCAAGGGTAAAGGTTTTTTTATTCATCTTTTAGGATTATGCTTTACTGATAGAGTTTGTTTTTTTCTCCAAACACTTAAATTATTTGCAATTTTTTTATCATTAAGACTTAATATTGAAGCAGCATATAGAGCAGCATTTTTTGCTCCAGTTTCTCCAATAGCAACAGTGCCAACAGGAATCCCAAACGGCATCTGAACAATCGATAATAAGCTATCTAATCCTTTCAAAGATTTTGTGTTCATAGGAACTCCAATTACAGGTAAATCAGTAATAGCAGCAACCATGCCTGGCAAATGAGCAGAACCGCCGGCCCCAGCTATAATAACTGAAATATTATTTTTTTTTGCTGCTTTGGCGAACTCTACTAATCTCATAGGGGTTCTGTGTGCAGAAACAATTTTTACAGTATATTTAATTTTTAATTTTTTTAAAATTTCTGCAGTTTTTTTAAGAGCAGACCAATCTGATTTGCTCCCCATAATTATAGAAACAATAGATTTATGTTTTAAATTAAAAGACATTGTTTAATTATAAAATAAGTTAAATTACTTATTAGCTTCTTGTTTTAATTTTGCTTTTTTTTGATTTTCAACTTTTCTATTAGCTTTTTCTACTGCTTTTTGTAGATCGCTCTGAGTACATAAGTTTAAGGCCACAGGATCTTTAGGAGCTATGTTTGAAGAGTTCCAGTGTTTTCTGCTTTTTACAGATTCTACAGTATTTTTAGTGGTGCTTACTAATTTAGATATCTGTCCCTCAGATAATTGCGGATAGTTTTTAACCAACCAAGCAATAGCATCTGGTCTATCCTGCCTTTTTGAAAGGGGAGTATATTTTGGACCAACAACATTTTTTATTTCGTAATCTAATATTTTTTTATTTATTGATAATGGCTTATTAGGATCTTTACTGCATTCTTCAATTTCTTCTCTTGTTAATTGGTTTGCAAGTATTGGATTATAAGCTTTTATTCCAACAGCAACATCACCATCAGCTATACCTTTGATTTCAAGTTCATGTAACTGACAAAAGTCCGCTATCTGTTTAAAAGTAAGGCTAGTATTTTCTAGTAGCCATACTGCCGTAGCTTTTGGCATTAAAGGTTTATCCAACATAAATATTTATTTCTTAGATGGTTTAGTTGTAAGATTTTCGAATTTTTTATTAAATTTACTAACTCTTCCTTTATCAATAATTTTTTGAGAACCGCCAGTCCAAGCAGGATGTGATATTGGATCAATATCCAGTTTCATAACATCATTTTCTTTGCCCCAAGTCGATAAAGTTTCAAACTGTGTACCATCAGTCATGACAACTTTTATCTTATGTGTTTTTGGGTGTATTTTTTCTTTCATAATTTTAGAAGAAAGTTTTTATAACAAAATTAGATAAATAGACAACACTTCTTAAGTGTTAAGGGGCTCATTTATTAACTTTTTTAATTAAAGATAAATAAAATATTATTGTTAAAACCAGAATTGTAGAATTTACATAAAAAGGCATATCTTTACCAAAAAACAAAAATAAAATACCAGCAACTGGCTGTCCAACAAATCTAGAAATAGATTGAGAGGAGTATGCAGCTCCTAAAGCAAATCCTTTTTCATTTTTTGAGCAATTCTTTGAAACCAAACTATTCAAGCATGGATTTGTTACTCCTATTCCGTAACACAATAAAAAAATTGCAACTGGAACTAAATAAATATTTGAAGTTGGAATTAATAAGAAACCAAAAATTAAAAATATAATCCCACCCTTTATTAATTGTATCTCATTAAAGAATTTAAGAAGCATTCTTAATATAAAGCCCTGAACTATAATCTGACTCAACCCAGCATAAAGCATAACTATACCAACTTCCTTAGGTCCCCATTTAAAAGTTTCTTTTATCCATATTGCAAATACACCTTCCATTCCTGAAAATCCAAAATATACAATAAAAATAATTAGGAAAAAAGGCAGTAACTTTTTATTCTTCATTAATTTAAACTGTAAATAAATTTTACTAAAAGAATTTTTAAGAGAAAAATTAGTAAAAGAATTTTTAGATTCCTTTAAAAAAAAAGTTACAAAAAACAAATTAAAAATATTTATTGCAAAAGCGATCCAGGCGACATTTGCAAGAGTCATAATAGTAAAATTAGATCCCGCTACTAATCCTCCCAGCAATGGGCCAACAGTAAATCCAAGTCCAAAGGCAACGCCAAATAACCCCATGCCTTTAGCTCTATTTTTTTTCGTGGTGATGTCAGCGATATAAGCCGTTCCAACAGAAACATTGTTTTTAAATAAACCTGCAATAATTCTTGATAAAAAAATCATAAACAAGCTACTACTTATAGCGAGTATTAGATTAGCTGTAATTTCTGCAACACAATTTAATACGATAAGAGGTTTTCTTCCGTATCGGTCAGATAAACTTCCCCAGAATGGTGCGGTGAAGAATTGAAAAAAAGAAAATGAACCGAAAACTATAGTTATTAAAAGAATGTTACCACCGTATTCATGAATTAAGAATGGAAGCGTTGAAATTAATACTCCACTAAATGCAAGAACATCAAGAAATAAAAAAATTAATATTTTTAACATTTAGAAATTTATGCAAGCAAACCAATAAGTTCTTTATCTATTTTAGAGTTTGTGCCTAACAGATTTCTTTCTTCTATATATTTATCACCGCCTTTAAAATCAGTTATTGTTCCACCTGCTTCTTTAACAATTATGATTCCAGCAGCAATATCCCAATAATTTAGATTTCTCTCAAAAACTCCATCACATCTTCCGCTAGCAAGATAAGCAAGATCTAATGCTGAACTTCCAAGCTTTCTAGTTGCGGCCACATTTCTAGTTACAGTTTCGTATTCTTTAAAAAATATTTCTTTATTTTTATAGGATAGAACTGGCCCTCCAGTTAGAACAATACATTCATCAATATTTTTTCTTGATGAAACACGAATTCTAGAATTATTTAGGTATGCGCCTTTTCCTTTTTCTGCATAAAACATTTCATTAGTTATAGGATTAAAAATCATACCACATATAATTTCTTTATTTTTTTCAAGACCTACCGAGATTGCAAAATTAGGAATGCCATGTAAAAAATTTGTAGTTCCATCTATTGGATCAATAATCCATCTAAATTCATTGCTTTTATTAGATAGTCCACTTTCTTCAGCCAAGAATGAATAATCCGGCCTAGCTAGTGATAATTCATTTATGATTATTTTTTCAGTTCTTTTGTCAGAATTTGTCACAAAATCCCCAGGTCCCTTTTTTGATACTTGTAATTTTTCAATTTCACCAAAATCACGGATTAAAAGTTTGGACGCCTTTTTGCAAGCCTTCTCCATAATATTTAAATTTGCCGACAGTAAAGGCATTAGCTAGATTTTTTTAAATATTCTTTAGTTTCTGTATCAACAATTATTTTATCACCTTGGTCCACAAATGGAGGCACCATTATTTTAACACCATTTTGAATTGTTGCTGGTTTGAAAGAGCTAGAAGCAGTTTGTCCTTTTACAACAGAATCCGTTTCAAGAACTTCATATTCTACAGATCTAGGTAAAATAATATTTAACGGTTTTTCTTGATAAAACTCGATAGTAACTTCTAAATTTTCTTTTAGAAGTTTTTCGCAATCTTCAATAAGATCTTTGTTGATTGAAATCTGCTCAAAATTCTCATTGTCCATAAAAAAAAACTCATCATTTGATGAATATAAAAATTGAAATTTCTTTTCATCAAGCGTTGCTTTTTCAACTGTTTCGCCTGCTCTGAATCTTTCATTTAATTTTGTACCTTTAGTAATGCTTTTAAGCTCTACTTGATTATGAGATCTAAGATTTCCACGATTTGATGTTTGATTTTTAAGACATTTCCAAAGGTCATTTTTATAGTCAATGATATTTCCAACTCTGATGTCTGATCCTAAAATTTTCATATTTATTGTGAGAACGTATATCTATTTTTTAAACATGTTTACAGCAGTTAATGAATTTTTAAATTCACTTTTCCATATACTAGCTGAACAGGCTATATAATCAGCCCCAGAATTTAATATTTTTTTAAAATTATTTTGATTAATACCTCCTATAGCAACAATAGGTTTTTTAATATTTTTTTTAGCCCATTTTAACAAGCCTAGTTTAGGCCTATATTTTACTTTTTTAGTTTTTGTTGGGTAGAAAGCTCCAAAAGCTACATAACTTGCTTTATTCATAACAGCTTTAGCAGCAAGAGTTTTTGAATTATGACAAGTAACTCCAATAATTGATTTTTTTTTTAAAATTTTTTTTGCAAAATTAATAGACATATCCTGTTGCCCAAGATGACAACCGTCAGCATTTACTATTTTTGCAATATAAGGTTCATCATTAATGATAAAAGTAACTTGATATTTTTTGGTAAGTCTTAATATTTTTTTTCCAAGATTTATAATAGAGTTTTTTCTATGATGTTTAATTCTAAGTTGAAAAAACTTTACAATATTGCTGGAAAAAACATCTTCTAATTTTTTTAGAAAATTTTTATGATTACTAATTTTTTCTGGTGAGATTAGGTAAAGAAATTTTTTCAAAAAATTATGCTATTTTTTTTTCTAAATCTAATTTCCATTTACCAACAGAAGCAAGACTGTTCATTTCAGATCTTGCATCAAATACTGCTTGAACACTATTTTTATCCTTAATATCTTTTGCCCAGGTTTTTAAGGCGCTTTGCTGAAGAGCTCTTCCATACGAGAACGTAAAAATAAATTTTGTATCATTTATTTTGTTGATAGAATTAAGGTTTTCAGTTGCCTCAACTTCACTTTGACCACCTGAAAGAAATGCAATTCCAGGCACTTCTTTTGGAACGTTTCTTTTAATGCAATCTAAAGTTTTTTCAGCAACTTCGTTAGTTGAATTTTTTTTACCAAATTCAGAACCATTAAGTATCATATTAGGCTTTAAAACTATTCCTCTAAGATTTACTTTATTAATTACCAATTGATTGAAACATTCATTTAATACTGCCGCAGTAACATCGTAACATTTTTTAATATCATGTGATCCGTCCATTAAAACTTCTGGCTCAACAATTGGAACCATATTAGTGTCTTGTACAATAGCAGCGTATCTTGCAAGTGCATGTGCGTTTGCAATTATTAAAGTCTTTGTTGGTAAGGTATTTGTTATATTGTAAATTGCTCTCCATTTAGTAAAGCGAGCTCCTAATTTATAATATTCAATAAGTCTTTCTTTTAAACCATCAAGACCTTCGGTAATTTTTTCATCGTTTGACAAAGCTAGGGTCTTAACTCCTTTGTCAACTTTTATACCGGGAATAATTCCTTGTTCACTTAAAATCATTGAAATGTTTTTTCCATTAGAAGCAGTTTGTTTTATTGTTTCGTCAAACAATATTACTCCACTTATAAAATCTTTAATTCTTTTTGATGTGAAAAGAGTTTCTCTAAAATTTAATCTATTAGTTTCAGTGGATGGCACTTTTACAGATTCTAATCTTTTACCCATAGTGCTGTTACTTTCGTCAGCAGCTAGAATTCCCTTACCTTTTTGCACCATTGCAAGAGCAATAGACTCGATATCTTTCATAGAACTAATCTTTTATTTATTTAAAAATTATTTTTCAAGGACTTTTAATCCGGGAAGTATTTTTCCTTCGAGCCATTCTAAAAAAGCACCACCTGCAGTTGAGATGTAAGTAAATCCATCTTCAGCTTTTGCTTTTTTAATTGCAGCAGCAGTATCCCCGCCACCAGCTATTGATGTTAGTAATTTTTTTTGAGTGTTTATTTTGATTAGTTTTGCAACTTCATTACTTCCTATTGCAAAGAAATCTTTTTCAAAAAATCCTAACGGGCCGTTCCATAAAAGAGTTTTTGAAGAATTAATAACGTTACCGATAGACTTTATGGTTTCTTGACCAATATCATAAATAATTTCATCAGATTTTATTTCTGATATTTTTTTATTTATACCAACTGTGTCTTCATTAATTGAAACTATCACATCTTCTGGAATGATTAATTTGCAATTACTTTTATTGGCCTCAGCAATAATATTTTTGATTGTTGCCTCCTTGCCAGGCTCAAATAATGATTTGCCAATTTCAAAATTATTATATTTTATAAAATTATTAGCCATAGCTCCACCAATAATCATAAAATCTACCTTTTTGATTAAGTTAGAGATTAAATCAATCTTTGTAGATATTTTTGATCCACCAATAATACAAGTCACTGGTTTATTTGACTTATTAAAGATTTTCTCTAAGGAGTTTAATTCATTAATAATAGTTTCTCCCGCATAAGATTTAATAAATTTAGTTATTCCAGTTACAGAAGCATGAGAACGATGAGAGCAAGAAAACGCTTCATTTATGTAGATATCAGCAAGATCTGCTAATTGTTTTGCAAATCCAGGGTCATTACTTTCTTCTTCCTTGTAGAATCTAATATTTTCAAGAAGAAATAATTTTTGATCTGATTTTTGTATATTTCTTTTTGTATCTTTATTTAAATAATCTTTGAGAAAAATTATTTCTTTTTTAAAAGAATTTTCTAATCTATTTTTAACCTGTTCTAACGACAAACCTTCTTTTCCTTTTTTTTGAGGTCTTCCTAGATGCGAACATAGAATAATTTTAGTCTTCTTAGATAAGAGTTTATTAATAATATCTGTCATTTTATCGATTTTTGTGTCGTCAATAACTTTTCCGTCTTTTATCGGTACGTTAAAATCTACTCTTAAAAAGATAATTTTATTTTTAATGTCTTCATTATTAGGTAGCGTATTTAGATTATTCATTAATAAACAGACTTATTTGTATTTTTTTTTAATTTCTGAAGTGATGTTTTCGGGAGTAAGACCAAAGTGTTTATATATTTGTTTATAAGGAGCGCTTTTTCCAAAAGAATTAATTCCAAAAGAAATTCCATTAGATGTATATTTTTCCCAACCGTTTGTAATACCAGCTTCTATAGTGACTCTAAAAGAATTTTTTCCTAATATTGTCTCTTTATATTCTTTAGATTGTTTCTCAAATAATTCTAAACAAGGCATAGAAACAACTTTTGAATCTATGCTTTGATCATTTAATTTTTTTTGCACATCTAAAGCAATCTCAATTTCAGAACCAGTTGCAATTATTGTTAAGCTAGAATTACCTTTGCTAGAGTCGCTTAATATGTAACCGCCGTATTGTGTTAAATTTTCTTTAGATCTTTCTTTTCTTACCACTGGCAAATCTTGTCTTGTTAGTGCAAGAACGCTAGGGGAAGAATTAGATTTTAGTGCTAATTCCCAAGCTTCTAATGTTTCTATAGAGTCAGCTGGTCTAAATACATTTAAATTAGGAATTGATCTTAAACTAAAAAGTTGTTCTATAGGTTGATGAGTAGGTCCGTCTTCTCCAAGCCCAATAGAGTCATGTGTTAAAACATATATTACTCTTTGTTTCATTAAAGCCGCTAATCTAATTGATGGTTTGCAATAATCAGAAAATATTAAGAACGTCCCACCATAAGGAATTATACTTTGATGTAGTGCCAAACCATTCATTATACCACACATTCCATGTTCTCTTATTCCGTAGTGAATATAGCTGCCATCAAAATTGTTAGTTTTAATTATTTTCTGCATTGATGATTTAGTATTGTTAGAGCCAGTTAAATCAGCAGAACCTCCTATAAGTTCAGGCACAAATTTTGTTATCTCCTCAAGACATGCTTCAGAAGATTTTCTTGTTGCAATTGGTTTTAGATTTTCAAAAAACTTATTTTTTATTTGCTGAATATTTTCATTAAAATTTTTTGGTAAAGTGCTAGATGAAATTCTTAAAAACTCTTCTTTCTTATTTTTATCTAATTTATTGAAATTTTTTTTCCAATTTTCTTCATTTTTTTTTCCAGAAATAATTAATTTTCTCCATTCTTTTAAAATATTTACAGGTATTTCAAATGGTGCGTATGGCCATTTTAATTTTTTTCTAACTAGCTCAATTTCTGCACTTCCTAAAGGACTCCCATGAACGCCAGAAGTATTACTTTTATTAGGTGATCCATAACCAATAATAGTTTTGCAAGATATAACAGTTGGTTTTTTAGCTTTTTGTACTTTATTAATTGCTTTTAAGATTTGATTGTAATCATGACCGTTAATTTCAATTAAATCCCAGTTATAGGAAGCAAATCTTTTTTTATAATCATCTGAAATAGTAAGATTAGTATTTCCGTCTATAGAAATCGAATTATTATCAAAAAATAATACTAAATTTTTAAGTTTGAGATGTCCCGCTAGACTCATAGCCTCATGACTAATCCCTTCCATTAAACATCCATCGCCAGCAATAACATAAGTTTTGTGATTACAAATTTTATCTCCAAATTTTGCTCTACCTATTTCTTCAGCCAAAGCAAAACCTACAGCATTAGCTATTCCTTGCCCAAGGGGGCCTGTTGTCGTTTCTATTCCAGAGTCTTTTTCATACTCAGGATGTCCAGCGCAAATAGAGTCTAATTGTCTAAAATTTTTAATATCTTCGATATCAATACTTTTGTAGCCCGATAAATATAAAACGGAATATAAAAGCATAGATCCGTGACCGGCTGACAAAACGAATCTATCTCTATTAAACCAAGAAGGATTGTGAGGGTTAAATTTTAAAAATTTCTGAAAAAGAATCGTTGCAACATCAGCCATACCCATTGGCATACCAGGGTGGCCAGAATTTGCTTTTTGCACAGCATCAATAGATAAAAATCTGATTGCGTTCGCTAAATTTGAATAATTATTTTTTGCCATGAAACATAGATAGACTTGGATTGCAGGAATTATTATTATGTTTAAGATGCAAATTAAACAATTTTTTTTAGCTTAATGGATTTAAAAAATAAAGAAACACAGCTATTCGAAACTTTAACTAAACTAGATTCAATCGCAGATTTAATTAAAAATTCTAAAGAAGAAAGTAACTATTTAAAAAAATTAAGTTCTCAGTTAGAGCAAGAAAAAGAAGAACTTCGTCAAAAAGCAAAACACTTAGAGCAAGAAAAAGATGGTATTGTTCATGAGTTAAAAACTTTTGAACAAAAATTAAATAATCAGGATTCAAACCACCAGGAGCTGTTAAATAAAATTGATTTAATAGAAAAAGAGAACCAGAATATTAAAGATGAATTAAAAAAAATGGAAACTGAATTAGAGGACTCTAGATACAAAGTTGTTGAATCAGAAAATTTAAATAAAAATCTAAAAGAAGAAGTTGACGCGAAACAAACAGAGTTGCAGGTAACAAAAGAACAGTTAGAAGAAATATTAAAAAATAAAAAAATGTTTGTTAAAAAAATTGATGAGCTAAGTCAAGAGACGGATGCCATGCTAGGAGAGTTTGATAAATGGTAAATGTTACAGTTAAATTTAATCAACGAGACTATATTTTATCCTGTGAAGACGGTCAGGAGCAGGAACTAGAAAAGTTAGCTTTAAATTTAAACGAAAAATTCGAAAAATTAAAACGCGATCTTGGCAATATAGGAGAGAGTAAATTGTTATTGATTAGCTCTATCCAATGTATAGATGAAATATTCACAATGAAAGATTCTGTAGAAAAGTTCAAAAATCAAAATAAGGTTTTGCTTGAAAGATTTAAAGAAATTAAAAATTTATCTATTTTGTATAAAGACGATAGAGAAAAAGAAATAGAGGCTCTAAAGTCAGAATTACAAGAATTAAAAAGCAAAATTTCAGATAATGAAAAAAATTATTCAGAGTCTTTAGAAAAGGTTTCAAACTCAATAAATAATTTCTTAGAAAAAATTAATTAATTTTAATGAAACAAAGATTAAGGAAGTGGTTTTTTTCCTTAAGAAAAAAAAATTATTTTAGTTTACAAGAAAATAATTTTCAACCACTTTTTTCTGAAATTTACAGATCTAAAAAAAAAATTATAGGATCTTATTATTCTATTAATTATGAGCTAGATTTAAAAATTTTAAATACACTATTATTCAAAAAAAATTTTTCATTGGCCCTTCCATTTATTGACAAAACTAACAGCACTATGGAATTTAAGGAATGGAAGAATAATGATGTATTGCAATTAAATAAGTATGGAATACCCCAAACTTTTAAAAATGCTAAAACTTTAGTTCCTGATATTTTTTTAGTTCCACTGTTAGCCTTTGATAAATATGGTAATAGGCTCGGTTATGGATCTGGATATTATGATAAGTATTTTAATATGTTAAAAAAAAATAAAACAACATTTAGAACTATTGGTGTGGGTTTTTCATTTCAAAAAAAAGATAAATTAAAAATATTAAAAACAGATTTTGTTTTAGATGCTATTTTTACTGAAAAAGGGTTTTTAAATATTAAATGAATTTTTTATTTTTAGGAGATATTGTTGGTAGATCTGGAAGAGATATTGTTATTTCAGAGCTTCCTAAAATTAAAGCGAATGAACAAATAGATTTTGTTATTGTAAACGGTGAGAACGCAGCAGGTGGCTATGGTATCACTAAGAAGATTTGTGAAGAATTATTTGCCTCAGGTGTTGATGTGATTACATCTGGGAATCATATTTGGGATCAAAAAGAAACCGCAGATTTTATATCTGAAGAAAAAAGATTATTAAGACCATTAAATTTTATGGATGGAACCCCAGGCTCTGGCTGTGAAATTTATTCTTTAAAAAATAATAAAAAAATTGCTGTCATTAATATTATGGGCAATGTTTATATGAAAAAATCAGATGATGTTTTTAATTGCATAGCTACTAAACTACAGTCTTTAAAATTAGGAAAAGAAGTAGATTTTATTGTGGTTGATATTCATGCAGAAATTACCAGTGAAAAAATGGCCATGGGACATTATTTAGATGGCCAAGTTACATTGGTAGTTGGAACTCATAGTCATATACCAACTTATGATTTTAGAATTTTAAATCATGGAACTGCTTATCAAACAGACGCTGGCATGTGTGGAGATTATGATTCTGTTATAGGAATGAACAAAGAGGCCGCATTAAAAAAATTTTTAAAACAACCAAATTTAGAACGTCTATCGCCAGCCTTAGGTAAAGGAACTTTATCGGGGATTAAAGTTACGGCTGATGAAAAGACAGGACTAGCAAAAGATATTAAACCGATCACAATCGGTGCTCATTTTAACCAACGGTCATTTTAGATCATGGCAGGTCATTCGCATTTCAAAAACATGATGCACAGAAAGGGTCGTGTAGATAAAATGCGTTCTAAATTGTTCACAAAACTTTCAAGAGAAATTACAGTTTCTGCAAAACTTGGAGCTCCAGAGCCAGATATGAATCCAAGATTAAGAGCGGCTGTTCAAGCCGCAAGAGCAGCCAATATGCCAAAAGATAATGTTGAACGTGCTATAAAAAAATCACAAGGTAACATTGATAATACTTATGAATTTTCAAGATATGAGGGATTTGGTCCTGGTAGAACAGGAGTTATCATTGAGGTTTTAACAGACAATAAAAATCGCTCTGTTTCAAATATCAGAACAATATTTCAAAAATTTGGAGGAACTTTGGGAGAAACTGGATCAGTTAGTTATCAATTTGAACAGATAGGGCAAATCAAGATAAAGAAACAATTAATGAATTCAAATGATGCTTTAGAACTAGCGATTAATGCAGGAGCCGATGATTGCATTACTACCGATCTTTATCATGAGATTAATTGCAAAAAAGAAAACTTTAATTCTGTAAGAGAGAAAATTGAAAAAAAAATTAAAGATCTAAGTTTTGCAGGGCTGATTTGGAACCCGCTCAGTAAGGTTAATTTAGATAAAGAAACTTTTAGTAAAGTTATTAATTTTTTAGAACAAATAGAAGATGATGACGATGTGCAAAATGTTTATACCAATTTTGAAGTTGAAGAAAAAATATTAGAAGGGATGAATTAAAAATTTGTTAGTATTTTCTATTGATCCCGGCGTAAGTGGAGCAATATGTGTTTTTAAAAATAAAGAAATTTTAGAAATCTATGATGTTCCGACAATGGTTGATGGAAAAAAAAATAAAAGACAGATTAATTCAGCCCAAGTTACTTATATCTTTAAAAGTTTTTTACATGAAAGCGAAAAAGTTTCTGTTATTGTTGAGCAAGTAAATGCGATGCCAGGACAAGGGGTTACCAGTATGTTTAATTTTGGTCAGTCATTTGGAATTATCAAAGGTATATGTGCTGCATTGAGTTTTCCAATATACTTTGTAAGACCAGCAAAATGGAAAAAACATTTTAATTTGATTGGCTCAGTTAAGGATGCAAGCAGAACAAAGGTAATAGAAATTTTTCCAACCATATCTCCAAAACTAGCTAGAAAAAAAGATTCTAATAAAGCTGACGCCATTTTAATTGGCAAATATTTTATAGATAATTATAAAAACGATAGTTTTCATGGCTAGCTTATTAAAAAAATTTACCTACCAAACTAAAGTTTATTATGAAGATACTGACGCTGGAGGCATAGTTTATTATGCTAATTATTTAAAATATTTTGAAAGAGCAAGGACCGAATTAATTTATTCCCTTGGTTACAGTCACAAAGAATTAAGTGAAAAATTTAATGTTAATATTGTTGTTCATAAATTTAGCATTACTTACAAAAAATCTTTTAAATTTGAAGATAAAGTGACCATTGAAACTTTTGTTGGCAAAGTATCAAATTTAAGAATTGAAATGATACAAAACGCTCTAAGGGATAAAGATCTTGTGGCTGAGGCAGCGGTAGAGCTGGTTATTATAGATGATACCGGAAAACCCAAAATAATACCTCAGGATTTAAAAGAAAAACTTAACTCTTGTATCTAATAAAAACTATAGATCTTTGCAGCGAAGACGAATAAATGCCAAGTACTATAGATAATAATTTTACTAATTGAAGATTTCATGAATTTCGAAAATAGCTTCTCATTTATTTCATTATTTTTAAAAGCAGACTTTGTTGTTAAATTTGTAATTATAATTTTAATCGCCGCATCGGTTTATTGTTGGGCAATTATTATCGAGAAGTATAAATTATTTAAAAAAATTAACCTAACCTCTTCAATATTTGAAGAGCAATTTTGGTCTTCCAAATCTGCTGACAGTCTTTTTAAAAAAATAAAAGATTATAATGAAGATCCAATGGTTAACGTTTTTAAAGCAGGAATGGATTTTATGATTAAAAATAAATCTAGATCCGCAGTGACCCAGGAAAGAATTATTCAAACTTTAAATAGTGCAATAGATAAAGAGTTAGAAAATATAGAATCTAAACTTACTTTTTTAGCAACCGTTGGATCAACAGCTCCTTTTATTGGTTTGTTTGGGACGGTTTGGGGAATTATGAATTCATTCCAATCTATTGCTATTTCAAAGAATACTAATCTTGCAATTGTGGCTCCCGGTATTGCAGAGGCATTATTTGCAACTGCATTAGGTTTGTTAGCAGCTATCCCGGCAGTAGTTGCGTATAATAAATTTATTAGCGATTCTAGAAAATATTCAACACGTTTAGAAAATTTTAGCCAATCTTTTATTTCTATTACATAAATGGCTTTTAAAATTCAGAACAATAGATCTCGAAAACGAGAGCCTATGAGTGAGATTAACGTTACACCGTTTGTTGATGTAATGTTGGTGTTGCTAATTATTTTTATGGTGACAGCACCAATGTTAACGTCGGGGGTTGCAGTTAATTTACCGGATAGCTCAGCAAATTCTTTACCTGATGATAAAGAGCCACTTACCCTTACTATTAATGGAAAAGGAGAAACCTTTATTCAAGATACACAAGTGGAAACAAAACAACTAGTTAGTAAAATTTTAGCAATGTCAAAAAATAGAACTGATACAAGAATTTATGTAAGAGGTGATAAATCAATAGATTATGGAAAAGTTATGGAAATAATGGGATTGCTTTCAAAAGCAGGATTTACAAAAGTTGCTTTGATCTCGGGAACATCAGCATCGAAGAGTAAAAAATAATGTTATGCAAAAGAGCCTTAAAGTTTCTTTAATAGCTCATTCGATTATAATTATTATTTCAAGTTTAAGTTTATCTTTTTTAACAGGAAGGGTTCAAGCTCCTTTAGTTATTTCTGTTGACCTTGTTCAAATTGGAGATAGAACAAATATTCCTTACGCCCCCAAAGTTTCTGATGGAGAAAAAACTGATAAAAAAACTAAAGAAAGATTAGTAACAGAACAGGCTCCTCCGAAAATTATACCAAAAGAAAAGCCAGATGCAGTACCTATGCCTGAAAATATAAAACAAATTAAAGAAATATTAGAAAAAAGACAAAATCCAGTTAAAGTTGAAGACTTAACAAAGCAGACCTCAGAATTTGAAAAGAAAGAAATTTTTGACCCTAACAAAATATCTGCTCTTATAGACAAATCTAAAAAAGATAACTCAGAATCTAATCGTAAAGTAAGTTTAGAAGCTACGCAAAGTCAGCAAAAAAATGTTGTTACATCCAAACTTACAATTACTCAAGAAGACGCAATTAAAGCTCAGATATTCAAGTGCTGGAATATACCAATAGGACTTCCTTATAATGAAAATTTGACTGTAAAAATAAGAATTAAACTTAATCCCGATGGATCACTTATTAGCAGTGAGATATTGGATCAAGCAAGAATGAATACAGCTGGACAAACTTATTATAAAATATTAGCAGAGAGCGCATTAAGAGCAGTTAAATTATGCAATCCTCTTAAAGTTCCGTCAACAGACTATGAGAGATGGAAAGAAATGCAATTAAACTTCGATGCTAAAGAAATGTTAAAAGGTTAATATGAAATTTAAAATTCTAAAAATCTTTGCATTTCTTTTATTTTTATCAACAAAGTCTTTTGCTGTTGTTTCTGTTGATATTACAAGAGGAAATTTAGACCCTTTACCGATATCAGTTTCGGATTTTTATTTAGATGCCAAATTAAATGATAATATAAAAAAATTACAACTTGAAAGTAAAATTTCAGAAATTATTAAAAACAATCTTTCAAGATCTGGTTTGTTTTTTCCATTAGAAAAGAAATCTTTTATTCAAGTACCAGAAGCCGCACATAATAAACCAAGATTTGAAGATTGGGCTTTTATTAAAACACAAGTGCTTGTTACTGGAAAAATTTCATTAGAAAAAGAAGGCAGACTTAGAGTTGAGTTTAAATTATGGGATGTTGTTTCTGCAACGGAACTATCGGCATTAGCATTTTATACCACGCCTGATAACTGGAGGAGAATATCGCATATGATCTCAGATAAAATTTATGAAAGATTAACAGGAGAGAAAGGTTATTTTGATTCTAGAATAATATATGTTTCTGAAACTGGTCCAAAAGTAGATAGAAAAAAAAGATTAGCTGTAATGGATCAGGATGGCTACGGAGTAAAATATTTAACATTGGGTAATGAATTAGTTTTGACTCCAAGATTTAGTCCAACAAGTCAGCACGTGACGTACATGTCTTATTTTAAAAATTTACCTAGGGTTTACTTATTGAATATTGAAACTGGGTTACAGGATTTAGTTGGTGATTTTCCTGGAATGACTTTTGCTCCACGTTTTTCACCAGATGGAAAAAAAATTATCATGAGTTTTGCTCAAGAAGGTAACTCTGATATTTATACTATGGATATCAAAACAAGAGTTGTTGAAAGGTTAACGGATCATCCAGCGATTGACACTTCTCCTTCTTATTCACCTGACAGTTCATACATTTGTTTTAATTCCGACCGTAGCGGTGGACAGCAAATTTATACTATGAGAAGCGACGGAACAAATGTTAAGAGAATATCTTTTGGTGAAGGACTTTATGGAACTCCAGTTTGGTCCCCACGGGGCGATTTGATTGCTTTTACTAAACTATATAAGAATAAATTTTATATTGGTGTTATGCGATCAGACGGATCAGGTGAAAGATTATTAACTGAAAATTTTTATCAGGAAGCACCCTCATGGTCACCTAATGGAAGAGTACTTGTTTTTTACAGAGAAACTCCAGCAGATAATACCGGCAAAGGAGGAGGCGCTAAACTATGGTCTATAGATTTAACAGGATATAATGAGAGATTAATTCAAACCCCTACTGACGCCTCAGATCCGTCATGGTCAGGCTTACTGTCCACAAAATAACCAATAACTAGTTGCATTATTTATTGTATTAAAATACGAGTTATTTTCAAAACCAAATAAAATAAAAGGAATAATATGATTTTTTTTAATAATTTAAATAGAGTTGTCTTAGTGCTTGTTGCGACTTTATTCTTAGGAGCCTGTGCAACACAACAACAAGCTACGACGAAAGGCGATGATGCTTATACTGGAACAGAAACAGTTAAATTCTTAGCGGACGGAGTTCCAGATAGAGTTTTTTTCTCAACTAATAAATCAGAGTTAACTTCAGCTGCATCAGCAACTCTTGCTAAGCAAGCTGCCTATTTAAAAGCTAATCCAACTTTAAATGTAGTTCTTGAAGGTCATGCTGACGAAAGAGGCACAAGAGAATATAACTTGGCCCTTGGTCAAAAAAGAGCAACTGCTGCGAAAGATTTTTTAGTTAGTAACGGTGTTGCTGCTAGCAGAATTAAAGTTATTAGTTATGGTAAAGAAAAACCTGTTAACCCAGCTTCAAATGCTTTAGCTTGGTCTCAAAATCGAAGATCAGTAACAGTTAAAACTAATTAATATTAAAAGTTACTAAAAGACCCTAATGAAAATTTCATTAGGGTCTTTTTTTTGCCATCTTAATTAAATAAGATAAGTGAATATGTTTTTAAAAAAAAAATTCTTATTAGAGATTTTAATCATTCTGTTTTTCGCAAATGTTTCTTTTGCACAACAAGATAAGACATTTGAGTTGTTAGAGAGATTAGAAAAGATTCAAAAAGATATCCAGACTTTGGAAAAAGCTGTTTACAGTAAAAACGCGACATTACCAGCATCAGACAATGCTGTTATGAATGAAGCTTTAACTAGACAGCTAACTAAGATCTCAGAATTAGAAAAACAAATTCAATTGATGACATCAAAATATGAAGAAAGTAATTATAAAATTCAACAATTGTCAGATCGACTAAATAAAATTTCAAATGATAACCAATTTAGACTTCAGCAATTAGAAAGTAACAAGGCTATTGTTGATAAAGTTAATCCTGCAAAAGAAGTGACCGTAGAAAAATCCGCAATTGTAAATAAAAATCAAAAAAATATTTTAAATTCAGAGGTAATTAACGAAGAAGAAAATATTATTAAAGAAAAACCAGTTCAGGCAGAAGACATTAAATTAAAAGAAAAAGAAAAAACTAACAAACCTAAAACAAAAGTTTTGCCAAAAGCTTCAATTGCAGATCAGTATAAATATGCAATGAATCTTATGAAGAGTGGAGATTTTGAAAAAGCAGAAGTTGCTTTTAAAGAGTTTGTAGATATGCACTCGAAACATGAATTGGCCGGCAACGCACAGTTTTGGTATGCGGAAACTTTTTACATTAGACAGCTTTACGAAGATGCAGCGGCTGCTTTTTTAGAAGGCTATCAAAAATACCCCAAAAGCTCAAAAGCTCCTGAAAATTTGTTAAAACTTGGAGTGACGCTTGCAGAAATTGGAGAAGTAGAGCAGGGTTGTAAAATTATTATTAATTTGAAAAAAGCCTATCCTATGACTGATGCTTCAATTTTACAAAAGTCATCTTATGAAAAGAAAAGATTTAACTGCAGTTAATCTAAAGTTATTAGAAGAAAAAAAAATAAATCATATTTATTTTCAATTTAGAGAAAAGATTTTGCCTTTTGTGGGCAAATCAAAATTTGCCATTGGCGTTTCAGGTGGTAGCGATAGTTTAGCTTTAAGTGTTCTTGCCAGATTATATGCTCTAGAAAATAATAGTAATTTTGTCGCTTTAATTATTGATCATAAGTTAAGAAAAGAATCTGCAAGAGAAGCAAGAAAAACTCTTAAAAATTTGAAAGATAAGAATATTGAATCTAAAATTTTAACTTACAAAGGTAAGAACTTTTCATCTAATATTCAAAAACTAGCAAGAGATTTAAGATATGATTTATTTGAAAAATATTGCATTAAAAATAAAATTAAATTTCTTATTCTTGCTCATCACCAAGACGATTTAGTTGAAAATTTTTATATTCGATTAATTAGAGGTAGCGGTATTAAAGGACTAACTTCATTACAGAATGTTTTTGAGTATAGTAAAAATTTTTATCTTTTGAGACCTTTGTTAAATTTTACTAAAAAAGAATTATTAGAAGTTACTAAAAAAACATATCTTCAATGGATTGAAGATCCTTCAAATAAAGATGATAAATTTTTAAGAGTGCGTGTCAGAAAAATGAAAAATAAATTGCAAAAAGAGGGATTGGATCCAAGACGTATTATTAAGACTATCGAAAATCTAAATAAAGCCAAAAGTTCATTAGATTTTTATGTGCACAAATCAGAAAAAAAATATTTAGATTTTTATAAAGAAGGATATTCAACAATTAAATTATCAATACTTAAGAACGAGGCTCAAGAAGTTATTTTTAGATTAATTATTAAAGCAATTCATTTTGTTTCAGGAGAATATTATCCTCCAAGATCTGATAGTTTGAATTCTTTAATTAAAAATATATCACAAAAAAATTTCAAATCCACAACACTTGGTGGATGTTTAATTGAAAAAAATAAAAATTTACTTTCATTTTTTAGAGAAGATAGAAATGTACCAACGGAAACTTTAAACAAGAAACAACAAAGAAAGAATTGGGATGATCGTTTTTTAGTTTTTGGAAACTTAAAGAATTCACAAAGACTAATTGTTAAAAAATTAGGAAATAATGGTATTGAGTATTTAAAAAAAAATAAATTTATTGATTATGGAGTAAAAATTCCGGCTCATGCAAAAAAGACACTACCTTCTTTTTGGAACTCTCGTGGAGAATTGTTATTTGTTCCTTTTGTTAATTTTAAAAATAGAAAATATAACATTAAAAACGATAGTTTTGGCGCCAGCTATCTTAGATTTGTTTGAGATTGCTACTTGTTTAATCTATAATAATCATTACCTTTAAAATATGAATTTACGAAATTTAATGATGTGGGGCATTATAGTCCTGCTTGTTTTAGGTCTTTATAATCTTTTTCAAAATCCAGGCTCTATTACTGGCAAGTCAGACATGCCTTTCTCTTCTTTTTTAACAGAAGTAGACAAAGGCAATGTAGCCTCTGTTGATATTAGAGGAAGCGAAATCTCAGGAACATTTGCAAACGGGAAAAGTTTTAAAACTTATTCTCCAAATTATCCAAACTTAGTTGAAAAATTAACTGCCAAAGGAGTTTCTATCACTGCAGGTCCTCGTGAAGAAAAAGGACCTTCAATATGGGGAATAATATTATCTTGGTTTCCAATGTTGTTACTTATCGCTGTATGGATTTTTTTCATGCGTCAAATGCAAGGTGGCAAAGGTGGAGCTATGGGGTTTGGAAGATCAAAAGCGAAATTATTAAATGAAGCTCAAGGTCGAGTTACTTTTCAAGACGTCGCTGGAGTTGAAGAAGCAAAAGAAGAGTTAGAAGAGATAGTACAATTTTTAAAAGACCCTAGAAAATTTCAAAAACTAGGAGGAAGAATTCCTAAAGGAGCTTTGCTTGTTGGCCCTCCAGGGACTGGTAAAACTTTATTAGCAAGAGCAGTTGCCGGAGAAGCAAATGTTCCATTTTTTACAATTTCAGGATCAGATTTCGTAGAGATGTTCGTTGGAGTAGGAGCATCTAGAGTTAGAGATATGTTTGAACAGGGAAAGAAGAACGCTCCTTGTATTATATTTATTGATGAGATCGATGCCGTTGGTCGAAGTAGAGGAGCTGGGTTAGGCGGAGGCAATGATGAAAGAGAACAAACTTTAAACCAATTACTTGTTGAAATGGATGGGTTTGAAACTAACGAAGGAGTTATTTTAATTGCCGCAACAAACAGACCGGACGTTTTAGATCCAGCATTATTAAGACCAGGTCGTTTTGATAGACAAGTGATAGTTTCAAATCCTGATATTGTTGGAAGAGAAGCTATCTTAAAAGTACATTTAAAAAAAATTACAACAGGTCCTGATGTTAATCCAAAAGTTATAGCAAGAGGAACTCCTGGATTCTCAGGCGCTGATCTTGCTAACATTGTAAACGAATCTGCTTTATTAGCTGCAAGAAAAAATAAAAGAATTGTGACTATGTCAGACCTTGAAGAAGCGAAAGATAAGGTAATGATGGGAGCTGAAAGAAAATCAATGGTTATGACTGAAGAAGAAAAAACTTTAACAGCTTACCATGAAGGTGGTCATGCTGTTGTGGCTTTAAATGAAAATACTTCGGATCCAATTCACAAAGCAACGATCATTCCAAGAGGCCGAGCTTTAGGAATGGTAATGAGACTTCCAGAAAGAGACCAATTGTCTGTTACGAGAGAAAAAATGTTCGGAGATATTTCAGTTGCGATGGGCGGAAGAATAGCTGAAGAGTTAATTTTTGGTTATGACAAAGTAACTTCAGGGGCTTCATCAGACATTGAAATGGTGACAAAAATGGCTAAAAATATGGTCACAAGATATGGAATGAGCGATCAATTAGGACCCATTGCTTATCAAGAAAATGAAGAAGAGGTATTTTTAGGAAGATCTGTTTCAAGACAACAACATGTTTCTGAAGACACAGCTAAAAAAATAGACTCTGAAGTGAAAAAAATTGTTCAATCTGGATATGATAGAGCTAAAAAAATATTAACAGAAAAAGTTGACGATCTTCATAAAGTTGCAAAAGCTTTATTGGAGTATGAAACTTTATCTGGAGAAGAGATAAAAAAAATAATTTTTGAAAATATTTATCCAAAACGCGTTTCTTCAAAAGAAGAGAGTATATCTAATAAAAAATTAGGTAGCGCTTTAGGATCGATAGGTTTAAAGCCTAAGACCCAAAGTTAAACACAACTTTTCCATATGAAGAGTATTTACGTTAGGCCAACAAACATTGTCTTTGGCCAAAAAGCAAAATTTTTTCTTGATCAAAAAAAAGCCAGATCTCTTTGTGGTTTAGAAAATATAGCTTTTTTATCCGTTGAGATTTTGACAAGACAATCAGAGAGTAATTTAGTTGAAGAGTATAATGTGGAAGAATTAGAAAAAATAAATTTTAGAGATAAAATTGATTTAGATTTAAATAAAATTTCTTTTAAAAGAAATAATATTTTAAATTTAGATCATGCGACTCCTATTTTAATGGGAGTCTTAAATGTCACGCCTGATAGTTTTTCCGATGGAGGAAAATATAATAATGCTATTAGAGCCATCGATCATGTCAAAAACATGATTGATGCTGGCGCACACATTATTGATGTTGGCGGAGAGTCAACTAGACCCGGTGCAAAAAATGTTAATGAACAGGAAGAAATTTTAAGAGTTTCTGAAATAATTCAGCTTATAAAAAAAATATATCCAGCTCAGTTAGTTTCTTTGGATACAAGAAAATCAAAAGTCATGCAGCACGGTGTTAGTATAGGAGTTGATATATTGAATGATGTTTCTGCTTTAGATTTTGATAATGAATCTTATCAAGTAGTTAAAAATTCCAATAAACCTATTATTTTAAATCATTCACAAGGCATACCAGAGAATATGCAAGATAATCCAACTTACAATAATGTTTTGTTAGATATTTATGATTATTTTGAAAAAAAAATTAAATTTTTAAAAGATAACGGAATTAAAGATGAGCAAATTATTATTGATCCAGGTATTGGATTTGGAAAAACTTTAGATCATAACTTACAAATTATTTCTAAAATCTCTTTATTTCATAGTTTAGGTTATCCAATTATGATTGGAGCATCTAGAAAAAGTTTTATTGGAAAAGTTATGGGCGAAAAAGATAACCCACAAAGATTAGGTGGTTCGATAGCCTCAGTTTTGCATTCTTATTTACAAGGTATTCAGCTATTTAGAGTTCATGATATACAAGAAACAAGAGAAGCTCTTAAAGTTTACTCGCAATTTTTGAAGTAATAATGAAAAAATATTTTGGTACTGATGGCATTCGAGGAGAAGTTAATAAAGGCAATATCACAGGAGAAATGTTCTTCAAGTTTGGTCTTGCCGCGGGTACTTATTTCTCTAATAAAAATAAACAACGTCACAAAGCTATTATTGCAAAAGATACTCGTTTGTCTGGTTATATGCTTGAGCCAGCTTTAGTTTCAGGTCTTATATCTTCTGGAATGGATGTTTTACTTTTAGGACCTCTTCCAACAAATGGACTTGCGATGTTAACCAAATCAATGAAATCTGATTTAGGAATTATGTTAACTGCTTCTCATAATATTCATACTGACAATGGACTAAAACTTTTCGGACCTGACGGGATGAAATTGTCTGATAATGTTGAAAAAAAAATTGAAAAATTAATTGATGGAAAGGTTCAAAAATATTTATTAAAGCCTAATTTAATTGGAAGAGCTAAAAGAATAGAAGATGCGACAGAAAGATATACAGAAGTACTTAAAAATTTCTTTCCAAGATCTTTTAATTTGTCAGGAATAAAAATATTTTTAGATTGCGCCAATGGAGCTTCTTATAAATCTGCTCCCGCTTTACTTAGAGAACTAGGAGCTGAAGTTGTAGCTATAGGCATTAACCCGGATGGATTTAATATTAATAAAGATTGCGGATCAACACATCCTGAACTTATTCAAAGATCAGTAAAAGAGCATAAGGCAGACATTGGTATAGCTTTCGACGGCGATGCCGACCGAGTTATAATGTGTGATGAAAAAGGAGATTTAATTGATGGTGATCAGATTGTTGCAATGATTGCAAAACACTGGAAAAAGAAAAAAATTTTAAAAGGCGGGGTAGTTGGCACTTTAATGACCAACTTTGGATTAGAAAATTATTTTAAGAATAATAATATAAAATTTTATAGAGCAAATGTTGGAGATCGTTACGTGAAAGAAAAAATGAATAGTTTAAAATATAATCTTGGGGGTGAACAATCAGGTCATATAATACTTGGAAATTTTGCGACAACAGGAGATGGATTGTTGGTTTCTTTAGAGGTTTTGAATGCTTTAAAAAATAACGGCAAAGCAAGTAAATTATTTTCGGTATTTAAAAAAGTTCCTCAGGTTTTAGAAAATATTAAAGTCAAAGACAAAAAAATTGTAGATAAAAAAACTATTAAACAAAAAATTGAAAAAATTAACAAAGGCTTAAAAAGAGAAGGTAGATTGCTTGTTAGAAAATCAGGAACTGAAAATATAGTTAGAATAATGGTAGAAAGTTCAAATCAGAAATTAATAAAAGACACTTTGTTAGAAGTTAAAAAAGTTATATTTAATTAAAATTGAAATTAAACTCTAAATTACTCATTATTGCTGGTTCAGATTCTAGTGGTGGAGCAGGTATTCAAGCGGACATTAAAACAGCAACCTCTCTAGGTGTTTACGCAATGACTGCAATTACTGCAATTACTGCTCAAAATACTACCGGTGTGAAATCAATCGTTGCAGTTCCTGTAAAAGAAATTTTTAACCAAATCTCATTTTCAGTTCAGGATATAAAGCCAGATTCTGTAAAAATTGGTATGCTTCACAACGTTGGAGTTATTAAAGAAGTCATTAAAGCTATCAATAAACATAAATTAAAAAATATAATCATAGACCCCGTGATGGTCGCAAAGGGAGGTCATCGATTGATTAGTAATAGTTCAGTTAATTATTTAAGGAAAAAATTATTACCTTACGCATTATTAGTAACACCTAATATTCCAGAAGCAGAAACTTTAATTAAAAAAAAGATTAAAACTTTAGACGATATGATCGAAGCTGGTAAAGAAATTTTAAAACTAGGACCGAAATTTGTGCTTTTAAAAGGTGGTCATGTAGACAAATCTTTTGTGGAAGATGTTTTAATCTCAAAAAATAGTCTTAAAATTTTTAAAAATAAAAAAATTAAAACAAAAAATACTCACGGTACAGGATGCACGTTATCAAGTGCAATTGCTTCTTTTATTTCTAAAAATTATAACATGAACGAATCGTGTAGACGCGCAATTCAATATGTGCATAAAGCAATCTTGTTAAACCCAAAATTCGGAAGAGGACATGGGCCAATTAATCATATGGCTTTATTAAAATAAATAATTTAGATCTTTATAGCGGACCTAAAACAAATTTACTTATGACAAACGTTGTAGTTGTAGGCTCTCAATGGGGTGATGAGGGCAAAGGGAAGATTGTGGATTGGCTTTCAGAGCAGGCCGATGTTGTTATAAGATTCCAAGGAGGTCATAATGCTGGTCATACATTAGTTATCAATGGAAAAGTTTTTAAATTAAAATTGTTACCCTCAGGAATAGTTAGAGGAGATAAAATTTCAATCATTGGCAATGGAGTTGTTATAGATCCTTGGGCTCTATTAGAAGAAATTGATGATATTAAAAAAAAAGGAATCGATGTTAATGAAAATAATTTAATTATTTCTGAAACAGCAACTTTAATTCTTCCTTTTCATAAAGAAATGGATGAGATCAGAGAGGATGCAGCAAAATCTAAAATTGGAACTACGAGAAGAGGAATAGGACCTGCTTACGAAGATAAAATTGGTAGACGTTCCATTAGAGTTATGGATCTTAGCTCAAAATCAAATCTAGAAAAAAGATTAGAAGTTATCCTAGAGCATCATAATGCGATTAGAAAAGGACTAAAAAAGAAAATATATAAATCGGATGAATTAATCGAAGAGTTATTAAAAATAGCACCTAAAATATTAAAATTTTCTCAGCCTGTTTGGAAAAAAATTGCAGAATATCAAAAATTAAATAAAAAAATATTATTTGAGGGAGCTCAAGGAATATTACTTGATGTGGATCATGGAACTTATCCTTATGTTACTTCATCTAATACAGTAGCCGGAACAGCATCTGTCGGTACAGGATGCGGTCCAAAAACAATTGATTATGTACTTGGAATTACAAAAGCTTACACAACTAGAGTAGGCGAAGGCCCCTTTCCTACAGAACTTAAAGACGAAACGGGAGAATTAATTGGTCAAAGAGGTCATGAGTTTGGAACGGTGACTAATAGAAAAAGAAGATGCGGTTGGTTTGATGGCGTGCTTGTTAAGCAGTCCGCAACTATTTCTGGAATTACTGGCATAGCGCTAACTAAGTTAGATGTTTTAGATGCGTTGGATGAAATTAAATTTTGTGTTGGTTATAAATTAAATGGAAAAGAGATAGATTATTTTCCAAGTGCGTCAGATGATCAATTTGCAGTGCAACCAATTTATAAAACTTTTGAAGGCTGGAAATCAGAAACAAAAGGAATTAGAAATTACAAAGAGCTTCCTGAAAAAGCAAAAATCTATATTGCGGCGATTGAAGATTTTATTGGTGTTAAAATCGGAAGTATTTCAACAAGTCCTGAGAGAGATGATACAATTTTTGTTGAAGATCCTTTTAATGCGTAATGAAGGGTTTTGTTTTAATATTTTCTAACATTGCTTTTTGAACTTTTTCAAAAGCTCTGTTTTCAATTTGTCTTATTCTTTCTCTACTAATTTTATATTTTTGACTTAGTTCTTCTAGGGTTTTTGGTTCATCAATCAATTTTCTGTCATATAAAATTTCTTTTTCTCTTTCATCTAAAACTTTTAAAGCAGTTTGTAATAAAGCGTGTTTTTGATCCAATTCTTGACGTTGAGATATTAATAATTCTTGATCGGCATTTTCATCTACAAGCCAATCTTGCCACTGACCGCTTTGCTCTTCATCGGAAACTTTAGCATTCAGTGATTGTTCTTGTCCTGCCATTCGTCTATTCATTGAAACAACTTCATCTTCATTAACCTCTAATCTATTAGCGATTTCTTTAACATGAGCTGGTGTCATATCACCACTTTCAATTGCAAAAATTTGCCCTTTCAGTTTTCTAAGATTAAAAAATAATTTTTTTTGTGCAGCAGTTGTTCCAATTTTAACTAAACTCCATGATCTTAAAATATATTCTTGAATTGAAGCTTTAATCCACCACATTGCATAAGTTGCAAGTCTAAAGCCTCGCTCTGGATCAAATTTTTTAACGGCTTGCATCAATCCAATATTACCCTCTGATATTAATTCTCCAACGGGAAGGCCATAACCTCTGTAACCCATGGCGATTTTTGCAACTAATCGTAAGTGACTTGTAACTAAGGTATGAGCTGAATCTCGGTCACCTTTTTCGCGCCAATTCTTTGCAAGAATATATTCTTGCTCAGGCTCTAGCATTGGAAATTTTCTGATCTTCAATAAATAAGAATTTAAACTTCCCTCAGGTGTAAGCGTTGGAAGATTGGAATGTTTTTCAATTTTTTCCATGATATTTATGTAGTGATTATAACTTTTATAACAAGATATTAAAACTTAAGCTTTTTGATAGTTTTTAATAGGTTTTCAAAATCTTTTGGTTTTTCACATTCAAATTCCATTTCTTTTTTTGTAGTTGGGTGAATGAAGCCAATAGATTTTGCATGTAGCGCTTGTCTTTTAAATCCTTCTAATAATTCTTTAAAATCTGGATCAATATCTCTGATAAATTTATTTTGCTTACCATAAATCTGATCACCAATAATGGGATTGCCGTGAAAAGAAAGGTGAACACGAATTTGATGGGTTCTTCCAGTTTCTAATCTACATTCAAGAAAACTCATGTCTGGAATTTTTTTTCCAGTAAAAAACTCTATAGTTTTATAATTTGTGACAGCGTCTTTTCCTCTAGAAGTATTAACACTCATTTTTTTTCTATTAAATCTGCTTCTTCCAATCATTGAAGCAATTTGACCAGAACTTGGTTTTAATCTTCCGTAAACAAGAACTTCATAAACTCTTTTAATTGTGTGTTCTGCAAATTGTTTAGATAAAAAAATATGCGCGTTATCATTCTTTGCAACCACCAGAAGACCACTCGTTCCTTTGTCAATTCTATGAACTATTCCAGGTCTTAATTCTCCACCGATAGTTGAAAGTTTGTTTTTGCAATGAAACATAAGCGCGTTCACCAATGTATTATTAAAATTGCCAGCACCAGGATGAACAACCATTTCAGGAGATTTATTAACGATTAACAGATCGGCATCTTCGTAACGAATATCTAGTTTAATATCATTTGCTGAAATATTAACTTCCTTTGGTTCCGGAATTTCAACCTCAACAACATCAGAGGTTTTAATTTTAATTGAAGGTTGAATTATTTTAATTTTATTAATTTTAACAAATCCATCATTAATTATATTTTTAATTCTTGTTCTACTGATTTTCGGAATTAAAATTGCAAGCGCAGAATCTAAGCGTGTATTATTTTTTTCTTCGGTTATTTCAAATTTATATTCGTTAATAGACATGATTAGTAATTTTGGTGGTCTTGCTAGGACTTGAACCTAGAACTCTAGTTTCGAAGACTAGGATGATATCCATTTCACTACAAGACCGTGAATGTAATTTATACTCTTCCTTAAATTTTAATTCTATCTTTTTTAGCTATTGCTTAGACTATTTAATCTTTACTGAAGTTCCTTGAAGCCATTCAGATTTTTGTTTTTTATAATATTCTTTTTTCCAAATAGGGGCTCTAATTTTTATTTGCTCAATAAGATATCGAGATAATTGATAAGCTTCAGATCTGTGCTTACACGATACTGCAATAATAATAGAAGGCTTGCCTAATGACACATAACCTTTAGCATGCTCAATAAATACTTTTACTTTTTTTAACTTAAATTTTTTTATTCCTTCAGCGTATATTTTTTTAAATGTTTTAATCACTAATCTATCGAATGCATCATAGGTAATGCCGGTAACATTTTTATTATTGTTATTTTTTCTAATGTTCCCTACAAAAAAAATACTAGCGCCTGCGTCAAAATCTTTGATGAATTTTTCTGCTCTTAATAAGCTGATTCTTTTTCTTGTTTTTTTTGGATCAATAATTGCAGCGTGAAACATTAACCTCCTCCAATGGGTGGAATAATTGAAATATTTTTTTCTTTATTTAATGTGTAAGCATCATTTACTATCTCATCTCTTTCTGAGCAAAAAGCTGATTTTTTAATAAGATCTTTGTAAGCCTTATTGCCAGAATATTTTTCTTCTATAATCTCAATTAATTTATTTCTTATATTTTTAACTTTTGTATTTTTATCAAAGTTAATTTGCAAAACTTCAGTGCGAAAAATATCCTTACAATTACCAAATAATTTTATTTTGATTTTCATATTTGCAATAACTTAACTTAAGTCTTTTAAAATAAATCCTGCAAAAATTCTGGTAAGCCATTAGGATTTATCCAGGTTCCTGATTTTCCACCCTGCTTAATTAACAAACGAATGCCATCAATTTTAAGATCGGGGTTTACAATTTTGCATAAATCATAAATTGTAATCAACGCTGCATTTACACCCATGATCGCCTCCATCTCAACGCCAGTTTTAGCGAATGCCGCAACAACACAATAAGCTTCTAGTGAAAAGTCATCAGCGTTTTGAATAATTTTTGTTGAACTATGATCAACACTCAGTGGATGACAAAGAGGAATGATTTCGCTAGTTTTTTTTACCCCAAGTAGTGACGCAATTTCTGCTAAAGAAATCGGATCTCCTTTTGGCATTTGTTTATCTTGAATTAATTTAAAAGTTTTTTCACCAACATAAATTTTACCCATAGCCAATGCTCTTCTGTGGGTATTTTGTTTCTGCGATACATCCACCATGTGAAAATTATTGTTCGCAAAGATTTCCTTTGCCCAATCTTTTAAAATATCTGTGTCTATGATTTTAAGATTTTTCATTATCCTCCAATAGATGCTAAATTTGGTGTAATTCCGGTATTGCCTAATTCTAAATAATGAGATTCTTTTTTGAAATTCAATTGTGCATTAATTAGATCTTTAAGCTGAGGAATCTGTTCGTCATTTTGTAATAGTGCTCTAAGAGATATTCCAGTATCTCCAAATAAGCATAATCTTAAATCGCCTTGAGCTGTGATTCTCAAACGATTACAGCTTTTACAAAAGTCTTTTGAATAGGGAGCTATAATTCCAAATCTTCCTTTAAAATCTTTATGAATATAATTTTTGGAAGGACCCGCATCAAATCCTCCGGTTTGATGTATCCATTCTTTTTTTAATAAATAATCTCTAAATACATTAGCAGACACATGATACTTTTTAAAATAATCTAAATTATCTCCTGTTTGCATTAGTTCAATGTATCGAAAATCTATTTGATTTGATTTTACAAATTGCATCCAACTATCAAAATCTTGTTCACTGTCATTAACGCCTTTAAGCAAAACAGCATTCACTTTTATATTTTTAAAGTTCAAATCTTGTAATTCGTTAAGGCCAATTAAGATGTCCTCTAGCTTATCCATGCCAGTAATGAATTTAAATTTTTCTCTATCCAAACTATCAATACTTATATTAATGCCGTTAACTTTTGCATTCACAACAGATTTTGCAATATATTTTAAATTATAACCGTTAGTAGTGAAAACAACTTTATTAATTCCTGGTAACGATTTTAAATTTTCTATAATCTCAATAAAATCTTTTCTAACCGTAGGCTCACCCCCTGTTAGTCTAATTTTACAAACCCCAAGCTCTGACAAAGCTTTGCCAATTCTTTTTATCTCATCAAGGCTTAAAAATTCTTTTTTATTATTAGGTTTTTGATAACCATTGGGTAAACAGTATCCACATTTAAAATTACAAACATCCGTAATAGAAATCCTAAAATACGGAAAGCTTCTGCCAAAGTTATCTTTTAAATGAGCCATTAATTATTCATTACAATCTATAATAATAAGATAGTCAAAATATTTTTAAACCCAAACTTAGTGCTACAAAAATAACTAAAATAGAAGTTAAAATTGCAAGAATATGAGGCTTTAATATTTTTATATTAAGAAAGTTTCCAAGTTGACCGCCAAGCAATACAGCTAAAAGCAAATAAAAATAAGGCTGGAGTTGTAAAAGATTATCTAATTTTTGAATTTGCCCTAAAAAACCTGAAATAGAATTTATCAAGATAAATAAAGATGCAGCAATAGCAATCTGTTTAGGTTGCGCTGCTTTTAGATTATATAGAATAGGTGATAGCATAATTCCACCACCAATGCCCACAACCCCAGAGACAAAGCCAATTCCAGCTCCAATTATAACCGCTAAAAAAAAAGGAATTTTTTTTATAATCTGATCTTTTAATTTATATTGGCTCGCTTGCAGTAACAACAGAAGTCCACTTATCATTAGGCAAAAGAATAATAAAATTTGAAAAAATTCTTTTGTAATTTGAAATTTTCCACCAATATAAGCTAAAGGGATAGAGCCTAAAAAATAAGGTGTTAAAAATTTTATATTTAAATTTCCAGCTCTTATATAATTAAAACAATTTCCTGTTACGACAATAATATTGCAAGCCAACCCTATTATTGGAATAAATAAATATTCCACATCAAAAATAGTTAACAATGCTAAATAGGAAGTCCCTCCACCAAAACCGACACTCGCATAAATAATTGCAATTATAAAAAAAAGTATGGGTAGCATATTTTTAATCTATATGTTTTAATATGGTAAATTTATGAAAACCGATAGTACAAAAAAATTTATACCTGTTAACATTGCCGTCTTAACTGTTTCTGATACTAGAAATGAGTCAACCGATACATCAGGCAATATTTTAGTAAATAAAATTAAAGAGTTAGGCCATGAAGTAGTCAGTAAAAAAATTTTAAAGGACGATAAAGAGCAAATTAAAGAAACTATTCTTGAATGGTGCGATGAGGCAGTCGACATAATTATTAGCACAGGTGGCACAGGCTTAACAGGAAGAGACATAACAATTGAAGCTTTAGACGAGATTAAAGATAAAGACATTCCTGGATTTGGTGAGATATTTAGAATGCTTAGTTACAAAACAATCGGTACCTCTACTATTCAATCGCGAGCGCAAGGAATTATATGCAAAGGAAAATATATATTTGCTTTACCAGGATCTTCAGGAGCTGTAACAGATGCTTGGGAAGGAATTTTAAAATTTCAATTAGACTCTCGTTTTCAGCCTTGTAATTTCATCAATATTATTCCGCGTCTCAAAGAAAAATAATACTAAATTGTATTTGGCTGGTCAGGAAAAAAACAATCAATTATATCTCCTTTTTTAAAATTTTGTTTTCCTGCTGGAAAGACAGCCCAAATATTTGACCGAGCAAAAGGTTTTATTTTAAATGACTCTTGTCCTTTTAAAGCTTCAAGATCAAGTGTGCCCGAATTTGAGGTATTTAATTTAGCTTTGACAAAATGCGTCATGTGTTTCTTTTTAATATAACTATTTTTTAAAACTGCTTTAATTGGTTTTTCATTTTCCACACCTAAAATATTTAGCAGATACGGATTTACAAAAAATCTATAGCACGCAGCTGTTGAAATAGGATTTCCTGGCAGTCCAAATAACGCTTTGTGTTGTCCTTTAATCTTTGCAAACAGCACTGGCTTTCCAGGTTTAATTTCTACTCCTTTGAAGTAATTTGAAAGTTTAAAAGTTTTAATAACACTTGGAACAAAATCAAATTTGCCCGCTGAAATTGCGCCTGACGTAATAATTAAATCTATCTTAGATCTTAACATTTTTTTTATCTGATTTTTAAAAACAGATTGATGATTGTCTCTTAAAATTCCCCCATTAATAAAATTAAATAAAAAATTCTCATGTAAAGATTTGATATAAGGACCATTTGAATTTCTAACTTTCCATGCGGGAATATTTTCACTATTTGAGATTTCATTTCCTGTTGAAAAGAATAATACGTTTGGTTTTTTTTTAACTTTGATCTTTTTAATTCCTAAAGTTTTTAAAGCTAAAATATGATTTGAGTGAATTATTGTGCCTTTTTTAATAATGATATCATTTTTTTTATAATCTGATCCTAAAAATCTAACGTGTTGATGTTTGTTAATATTTTTATCAACGATTATATATTTTGGTTTATTTTTATTTGGATAAAATTCAATTTGTTCAATTGGAATAATAGTATCAAAACCCTTTGGTATAATTCCTCCAGTCATAATCTCAACTGTTTCAAATTTTTTAATTTTTTTTTTAATAGGCTTTGTTCCTGCAATCATCGAGCCTATAATTTCAAATTTTTGAGGAGTATTTTTATTCAAAAATTTAGTGTCCCCAGAGTTAATCGCAAAACCATCGAAGGCGGCATTATTTGCTGCTGGATAATTATGTTTTGAGAAAATATTTAATGACAAAACTCTGTTAAGTGAATTTTCACTATTAATAATCTCATCCCCAATTTTAATAGGTGCTTTACGTAAAATCTGTTGTGATTTTAAATAACTAATCATTATTTTTTATTAGCTCCTTTGCTTTTTCTAAATCTTCTTTTGTATTAATATTAAAAAAAGGATCGTTATTTTTAAATTCCATATTAATTGTTTTAACTCCAACATTATTAGCCCAAACTTCTACTTTGCGCTCTCCTTTATTAATTACATCATCTTCTAATCTACCTAATAGCTCTACTGACCATAACCCAAATATATTGTGTCTTTTATCATTAGACTTAATAAAAAAAAGTTTGCTGTCTTTATCATTAATATTCTTTAGAAAATTTTGTAGATATTTTTTGCTAAAAAATGGCGTGTCAGATGGAAAGGTAGAAACCCATTTGTAATTTTTATTATTTTCTTTAATCCATTTCATGGCTGTCAAAACTCCACCTAATGGTCCCAAATCTTTTTTGTAGTCTTCAATTTTAGTAATTTTCTTTGAATTTAAAAACTTAATGTCCTTATTTGCTATAACCAAAATTTCATTAAATTGGTCTAGAATTTCTAATAGAATATAATCGATTAATATTTTTTTACCCAGTTGCACTTGGGATTTATCCTGACCAAATCTTTTCGATTTTCCTCCCGCTAGTACAACGCCTAAAATGCTGTTATAGTCCATAAATCTAAATATAAATCATTAAAATACCAATTAAAGATATATAATGGATTTGAAAATTTTGGAAATTGCTTCCCATACTGAAAATAAAAAAGCAATTAGCAATCCCACCCATTCATCAAAAAATAAAAACCCGATCTGCGGAGATGAAATGGAAATTAGTTTAATTGTAAAAAAAGATATCATCGAGGATATGGCCTATCATTGCAAATCTTGTGTATATTGCCAAGCTTCAGTGAGTTTACTTTCGAGAACGATAAAACATAAAAATATCCAAGAATTTAAAGATTTTTTAAATACTGCCGAAGGCATGTTTAAAGATAGTAAAATAAATCTAAAAAATAGTTGGAAAGAATTTTCAGAAATTTTTGATAAAAAAAATATGGCCAGAAAAGAATGTTTGCTTCTCCCTTTAAGAACCGTTTTAAAAGCACTTCAATAAAATTTAATGAATTCTAAATATAAAGTTTTAAAATTTAAATCTAATCAATTTCAAGAGGTTGAAGATCTAATTTCTATCGAAGAACCATTAGAAATTTCAATAAAATTTAAAGATCAGGATAAATGGGTTAATCAAATTTTATCTATTACCATGAGAACACCGGGCCATGATGAAGATTTGGTAAGAGGATTTTTATTTAATGAACAAATTGTTCAAAATATAAGTCATATTGATTCTATAATAAGTTTCGGCGATAAAGTAGGGCAATATAAAATTCAAAATAAAATATTAGCTACTTTGAATAATTCTCAAAATGTTAATATTACTAAAATTAAAAGAGACTTTTTAACTAATTCTTCATGTGGTGTTTGTGGGAAGTCTTCTCTAGATGCTTTAGAAATAATTAAAAAAGATAAAACTTCATTAACAGAACCAAAGTTGAAAAAAGAAGTTATTCTTCAATCGCCGGATATTTTGAAAAAAAGTCAGTCAGAATTTTCTAAAACAGGAGGGATACATGCAAGCGGATTATTTGCAAGTAATGGTGAATTAATAGCAATAAGCGAAGATGTTGGCAGACATAATGCTTTAGATAAATTAATAGGAAATATTTTAAATAATAAACTTCTCAATTCTAAAAACCAATTTATCACTTGTTCAGGACGCTTAAACTTTGAACTTGTGCAAAAAGTTATAATGACGAACATTGGAATCATGATTGGTGTGGGTGCGCCAACAAGTCTCGCTATTGATTTAGCAAGCAAATTTAATATGACTTTGATAGGTTTTGTAAAAAAAGACAGTTTTAATGTCTATACCAATAATCAAAAAGTAATTATAAAAGCATAATTATTTAGAAAAATTCATGTCAAAAAATATTAGCAATTTATCTGGTAAAGTAGGTTTAAAACATAATCTATTTCAAAAAATTTCAGACAACGTTCTACAGAACCATCCAAAAGATAATAAAGAGATAGCAAATGAATATAATCTAGGAGTATCAACTATTTATGGGGCAGAAAGCTTCTATGAATTTTTAAGACCTGCACATCGTGAAAAGAAAGCTTTTGTTTGCAATGGTAGCGCCTGCATGTGTTCGGGTACACAGGATAAATTAAAAGAGACTCTAAGAGAAAAACTAGGCAAGGATAAAGTAGGAACAATGTTTTGCTTAGGTTACTGTTATGAAAACAATGCATTTCATTACAACGGCGAAAATTATGCTGGAAAAGATATAGAAAAAATCGATCAAATTATAAAAGGTGAAAAAATTCAACAAGATAAGTTTTTCTCAAAAAGTTACGCAACAACAAGTTTTTTAATGGATGATAAATTGTTATCTATCAGCCAGGTCAAAGAGCAATTAACCAAATTCCTTAAAACAGATAAAAAAGAAATAATTAAATCAATATTAGATTCTAATCTTACAGGCAGAGGTGGAGCAGGCTTCCCAACTGGAATGAAATGGGATTTTTGCAGCAGAGAAAAAGTAAAAAAGAAATATGTTATCTGTAACGCTGATGAAGGTGACTCAGGCGCATTCTCCGACAGATATTTATTAGAAGATCAGCCGCTTAAAGTTTTGTTTGCAATGATAATTTGTGGCTATGTGATTGGAGGTGATGAAGGAGTTCTATATATTAGAGGTGAATACCCAAAATCAATTGAAGCAATTAATGGATGCATCAATGAATTAAAAAAAGCAGGATTGCTTGGAGAAAATATTTTAGGAACAGGTTTTTCTTTTGATATTTATATTTGTATTGGACAAGGAGCATATATTTGTGGTGAAGAAACAGCATTGATCGCATCTATTGAAGGTAGACGCGCTGAAGTAGAGGTTCGACCTCCATTCCCAGTTACTGAAGGGTTATATAAAAAACCAACAGTGGTAAATAACGTTGAAACATTAGCTGCGGTTACTGGAATCTTAATTAATGGTGCTGATAAATTTGCAGCTATTGGAAATAAAAAATCTGCTGGCACAAAATTAGTATGTCTCGATAGTTTTTTTAAAAATCCTGGAGTTTATGAAATTGATATGGGTACACCGATGAAAAAAATATTTAACGAAATCGGCGGAGGATATAAAGAGCCCGTTAAAGCTTTTCAAATTGGAGGCCCCTTAGGTGGTGTTGTTCCTTTAAGCGAAATTGATAATTTAAATTTAGATTTTCAAGAATTTAGTGCCAAGGGTTTTATGTTAGGACATGCTAGCGTTGTAAGCATTCCTAAAGATTTTCCAATGGTAGAATACATTCATCACTTATTTGAATTTTCTGCAGAAGAATCATGCGGTAAATGTTTCCCTGGAAGACTCGGGTCATACAGAGGCAAAGAAATGTTTGATCAGGTTAAGAATAAAACAGCCAAAATACCTCTAAAATTATTGAACGATCTGTTAGTAACTATGCAAAAAGGATGTTTATGTGCGCTTTGTGGGGCAATACCTACTCCCATCATGAATATTCTAAAGTACTTTTCTAACGAAATGAAAAATGATATTTCTGCTTAAACAATGAGCTCAGAAAAAAGAAAAATAGCTTATATCGACGGAAAGCCTTACGAAATTGGCGCTCATCACACGTCTATTTTAAAATTTGTTAAAGGTTATCTAGGTGACGATAAAGTACCAACGCTTTGCGATGATCCTAATTTAGCACCTTATGGAGCATGCAGAGTTTGTTCTGTTGAAGTAGCTTTAGTTAAAGATGGTCCTACTAGAGTTGTTGCTTCTTGTCATACCCCAGTAGTTGAGCATCAGCACATCTTTACTAATAATGAAAATTTAACAAGCCTTAGAAAAAATATTGTTGAACTTGTTTTAACAGATCATCCAATGACTTGTGGAACTTGTGAAGTGAACAATAATTGCGAACTTCAAAAAGTTGCCAATGATTTAGGAATCTCAGATCATAGATATAATAATCCAAAACAACACAAAGGTATTCCAAAAGATACTTCTCATTCGTACATGAGAATGAATTTAGATCACTGTATTAATTGTGGAAGATGCGTAAGAGCATGCGATGAAATTCAAGGTTCATTTGTTTTAACAATGAGTGGTCGAGGTTTTGAATCAAGAATTACCACAGACAATGATATGTTATTTGGTGACTCTTCATGTGTTTCATGTGGAGCATGCGCACATACTTGCCCAACTGATGCAATTTCAGATATTTTTAAATCTAAGTCAGCTAATGTAGATAAAAAAGTTCGAACGACTTGTTCGTATTGCGGCGTTGGATGTAATCTTGAAGCTTCAATTAAAGATAACAAAGTAGTGTCAATCGACACTCCTAAAGAAACAGAAGTAAACGCTGGACACACTTGCGTAAAAGGAAGATATGCCTTTGGTTTTTATGATCATCCTGACAGATTAAGAACTCCATTAATAAAAAGAAATGGAAAATTTGAAAAAGCTTCTTGGGATGAAGCTTATGATTTTATCAAAAAAGAATTAAATCGAATTATTAAAGAATATGGACCAGATGCAATAGCTGGAATTTCTTCTGCAAGATGTACTAATGAAGAAAATTATTTATTCCAAAAAATGATTAGAGCTGTTGTTGGCACTAACAGCGTTGATTGTTGTGCTCGAATTTGTCACTCACCAACAGCATGGGGTATGCAACAAACATTCGGAATGGGTGCCGCTACTAATTCTACAGAAGATATTTATCACGCAGATTTATTTTTAGTGATTGGTGCAAATCCAACTACAGCTCACCCAGTAACTGGAGCTAAAATTAAACAACAAGTAATGAAGGGTAAAAAATTAATTGTTTTAGATCCTATAACTACTGAGCTTGCTAAACTTGCAGATTATCACATCAAATTAAGACCAGGAACGAATGTAGCTGTGTTAAATATGATGCTTCACTTTATTATCAAAGCTAAATTGTATAACGCAGACTTTGTTCGAGACAGAACTGAAGGATTTGAAAAATTTATTAAAGAAATTGAAAGACAAGATGTGGATCAATTAGCAAAAATTGCTGGAGTAGATAAAGAGATGGTTAAAGAAGCGGCAATTGCTTATGCGAGCGCAAAAAATTCTATGGAGTTTCATGGTTTGGGAGTTACAGAACATGAACAAGGTTCAAAAACAGTAATGTTAATTGCTGATCTTGCAATGATCACAGGAAATATCGGAAGAAAAGGTGTTGGAGTAAACCCTTTAAGAGGACAAAATAACGTTCAAGGAGCTGCTGACATGGGATGTCAACCACATCAAGGAGCTGGTTATTTCAACGTTGCAGATGAAAAAAATCAAAAATATTACAGTGAAAAATACGGAGTTACTCATCCAACTAAACCTGGTTTAAAAATTCCTGAAATGTTTGATGCTGCAATTAACAAACAATTAAAAGCAGTTTGGATTATTGGTGAAGATATTGTTCAAACAGACCCTGACAGTTCTCACGTTATTAAAGCTATGAACTCGTTAGAATTTTTAGTTGTTCAAGAAATATTCATGAGCGAAACTGCAAAACTTGCAACGGTAGTGTTACCAGGAACTACTTTCTTAGAAAAAGATGGAACTTTCACAAACACAGAAAGAAGAATTCAAAGAGTAAATAGAGCAGCTCCTCCTTTACCAGGAACTAAACCAGACGGAGTTATCGTTGCAGAAATGATGCAAAAATTGGGTTTCAATCAAGCAAGCTATGATGCGGATCAAGTATTAAAAGAAATTGCAGATGTAGTTCCTTTTTTTAAAGGCGTTACTAGAGAAAGACTTGGTGAATTTGGTTTACAATGGCCTGTGGATGCAGATGGAACAGACACTAAAATTTTATACAAAGAAACTTTCAAGCTTGGAAAAGGTCAACTTAAAAATTTCGATTGGAAAGAGTCTACTGAGATAACAAATAATCAAAAAGAATATCCATTGATTCTGACAACAAGTCGTGCGTTACAACATTATAATTGTGGAACAATGACTAGAAGAACGAACAACATTGATCTTATGGATGAAGATATTCTTTTAATCCATCCAAAAGATGCAGCTCAAAGAGATTTAATTACTGGAGATTTTGGAAGATTATATTCTGGAAGAGGAAAAGTTGATCTTAAAGTAGAAGTAACTGATAAAGTTAAAGAAGGAATTGTGTTTACTACTTTCCATTTCCCAGAGCATATGGTCAACATGGTTACAGGTCATGGTAAAGATGAAGAAACTATGTGTGCAGAATACAAAGTTTCTTCAGTTGAAATTAAAAAGATCTCAAATCGTTTTGAACAAAAAGAGCCAAAAGAACATCAAGTTCAAGTTAAATAATTAAAAATTTTTATTTACTCCAACTAGCAGGGTAGTTTTTTTTTAAAATAAATCTATTTAAGATAATTGCGTAAACTATAATTATTAGAGATCCTAAAATAATAGGGTTTAATAAAAACTTATAAGAAGCACCACCAAGAATTATAAATATAGGATTACCACCTGCTGGAGGATGCGTAATTCCTAGCAATATCATTACAAATATCCCAAGTCCCACAGCAACAGCAATTTGTAGAAATAAATAATGCTGATCAATAGGAAAAAAATTTAAAGCTAACACACCAACTAATGAAGTAAAAAAATGACCGAAAAAAACATTTTTAGGTTGGGAAAATGGACTTTCAGGATATCCAAAAACCAATACCATAGAGGCTCCAAAGGATCCAACAAGAAATAAACCAAAAGGAGTTTTAAAACTTAAAAATGAAAGTGTACCGATTGTTAGAATTGAAAATATTTTAGCAGTTAGAGCTCTTTTAAAATTTTCTTTTATTGTTTTAATCATGT
>Ga0304728_1000266_pt1 | contig 43655 bp, 37 predicted proteins | sample C_130625_MF_Meta_FD_190476 | JGI IMG/M metagenome (GOLD analysis project Ga0304728, IMG submission 190476) | Freshwater microbial communities from Lake Croche, Canada to study carbon cycling - C_130625_MF_MetaG (v2) (version 2) | ecosystem: Environmental > Aquatic > Freshwater > Lake | place... | reverse complement strand
AAAAAAAAGAAATCAAAAAAAAGAAATCAAAAAAAAGAAATCAAAAAAAGAAACAAAAAAAAAGAAACAAAAAAAGAAACAAAAAAAAGAAATCAAAAAAAAGAAACAAAAAAAGAAACAAAAAAAGAAACAAAAAAAAGAATAAACAACACACCCCCAAAAATAAACACAGGTTTATTTTTTCATGCAAGGATAAGGTAGAAAAAAAGAGATTATATATTTCTAGTATTTTCGGGTTTCATTCCAAGTTCCGTGGTTATTTTCTGTTCCATTATATCAAAATCGCAGGTAGGATCACATATATTACATCTCTCATTGTTCCATTCAATCTCCGGGAAAATGTGTTTAGCAACATCGTGATTCACATGTTGCCCTTTATAGGTTAAATGTCCTTTATCGCAATACGTATTACGGAACTGTATTTTTGTATCAATTGAGGGAGTATTCGTATCTAGATTTTCCAGATTCAGTTTTTCTTTTTTAACTTCATCGCCCGAAGTAATGGTTGACATACTTTCTACCACATCCGTCTGATAATAAAAAATCACCAAAATGCAAACAAGCGTGCCATAAACTTTGTCTAGCATAGTGTAATATATGACAAATAATAACATTACCATTTTCCCTAAAATGGTATGACTAAACCGAATAAATGCATTCGTGTATTTTATAAATACGAAAATCAAAATTATTGGAATAAACCCCAATAAAAAAGAAGACCTTGTTAGTTTCTTCAAGGATAATGACATATATAAAGATATGACATTTTCCGTGATGACAAATCTATTATTCACGACCAAGCAAGCAATCAGGAGAAATAATTGTATATGATCATTTAGCTATTTTTTTGGGTTTTGATATTATATGCGGAAAGGTGCAAATAATTATCTCGTCATTTTTTAACTTAAGATGTCCATAATATCATTTGCATCACCTTGGACAAATGATGATGTCGAAACTCCCAAAAAACGCACACCGGCAAATAATATCCCGCGAAAAACTGTGAAAATGAGATTGTCTCAAGAGGAATTGCAGGGGGCGAGTGAGTATGAGTCCGAATCATCTAAATATAAAACCATGCAACCTTCTTCTATCGATGACATAAAAACATCAAACGAAGAAAAAGATAACCGGGTGAATGAATTATTAAATAAAATGAATACGACATCTTTCGCATCTTCTGATTCGACTGTAAAAATGGGAGAATTTAATCCTCCATTGCGACCTATCATTCAAGTGAAAAAAGACCAATCTCCCGCACTTGAACCCCCCGTAGCTAATGCCACCCCCACCAATTTTGCGATTCCAATGCTTTCGCATTCGCAATCCCACACCCAATCCCACACCCAATCCCAACCACAATTTTCGTCGAATGTAGAGACCAATCCGACCTATAGTAATTATCATACTTCATATGATGAAGTCGCGAGAAATCCGGCCCCCGCATATGGCGTTAAAAATACTGTGCCTAACACATTTTCAACGGGAGATAATCGGCTGATGGAAAAGATTAATTATATGATTCACATGCTTGAAAATATGGAAAGCGAAAAAACCGCAAATGTAACAGAAGAATTCATATTATATTCGTTTTTAGGCATTTTCGTTATTTTTATTGTGGACTCTTTTTCGAGAGGAGGCAAATACGTGCGATAACCGACCTGTGCCCCTTTCTATAATAAAATAAATGCTTTCTCTGGCGCAACCTTTTGACACACGAAATTATATAAATAATACGCCGACCCCATCTCCATATCGGGGGGGTTACATAATTTCGATATTTGTATATTGCATCCTAGCCCCTCTATCAATAACCATCGATATTGCGAATGGGCCGATAATACCATATGTTTAGCATGTAAAAAACCCGCATAAAATACGTCGGGAGAAATATCTGCACTGCAGATACTTGCCGACAGTATTAATAGAGGTCCTTCCGTCATATTATGAAGCGGATTGATACTTGTTCTAGAATCGCGGAAAATATAAGAGCCGTATACTTTCCCACGCGAGGTTAGCAAGTAGATGTATAGGATCCCACGCACCACAAGTTCGCAAAGGTTGCCTATATTGCTAATTGCGGCGAACGACGTCTCCATTGTTTCATCCATGAATTGGAAAAAATCGTTTATATTTCCTCGACCAACATCAACCACAATGAAATATTTAGGAAGAAGAGGGCAACTTTTGCAAGGCCATTTGATCCTATACATCCATTGCCGGTATTCGCACACAGGCACGATTCCACAAGAATCCGCGGCGGCACTCGCGTTGTTTTTTCGGAAAAGAGCGATGGATACATCGGGGTGTTTGATAGTTGTCCTATAATTATGCGTCTGAATAAGGTTGCGTATTATACGATGATGGTTCTTGATATTGCGGTGACATACAATAAAATCCCAGTAATAGGTATTGTATATTTTGCCGGAAACTTGTATGATAATACTACGCGACGTCATGCATGCATACGGTGTCAACAACCTAGATGCAGCGGACTCGAAATAGTCTACATCTAAATAGAAAGATATGAAAGATGGATATATGTGACCCGACATATATGCATTGAAATTATCGGCATTGAACGCGTAGATGCCGCTTTCTTCGTCCTTTATATGATGACATTGAAGCAATTCTACGGCGTGGGTTATCTGCTTGTCCGTCAAATCCGCATAATCAAAGGTCCGTATATGGGTAAAATCACAGAATTTGGTATTTGTCGGGGATCCAGTGCGGATAATAAAGGGTTCGCTATAAAACGACCGCCAAAAATCGTATACGTGATATACGGGTTGTAAATTCCAGAATGGATATCGCAACTTTATGTAGGCGAATGCAGCTACTATCGAAAAAAGGAGACAGATGAGGGCAAATAATAAAGAATTTGCAAAAGTGGTTTCGAAATAAGGTTGTATATGATCCATTTTACAAGGGTTGCAATATTCTATATATGATTACATGTAAAAAAGGTTATATATAACTTCTGCCTTGTTTATAAAATTGATTTGTTATATTATACAGTGTTGTATACTATAATTTTATATATAATGACCATGCAAACATCCACAAAACTGACTCTTGAAGAAGTCCGAACACAAATTATCGAATCGCATATAGATAAATTATATTATTCTCCTATCTCTTCGAATAAAGGTGCCGTAGGACTATTATTGGAAAAAATCAACGGAATCCAATCGGGGAGCTCACATCTCGATTTTGAAGACGGCGAAATGAAGGCATTCCCATTGAAACGGTTGAAAAACGGGGCAATTGTGCCGAAAGAAACAATTGCAATTACGATGATTAATAAAGCGAAAATGGCGGAAACTTCATTTACGGAATCCGGATTATCGTCGAAATCTTGTCGCATCTTATTTGTCCCTTATTTAAGAGAGGGGGATTTCGTTTCATATATGGAACCAGTCGTTATCGATATGTTGAATGATACACATCTGCGCGAACAAATTGAAGAAGATTACGAATATATTCGGAATGAGTTCATAACTCACGAGATTTTGAAAACCTATAACGGGAAATATATCCAATCCAGAAGAAAGGGAACGGGATTAAAAAAACATGTGGACCCGGAAAAAAAAACATATGCATTTTATTTTCGCAAAAATTTTATAAACGAATTTTTGGTCCTTCAATCATGACCGCTTTTGCTATAATTTTCTATCTCTCTTTCCGATTCAAAAATTCCATATGAATACTTCACTCGCCGTTGCAGACGGGTTTTTCGAATTAATCGACCGTTTACACACAATTGGTTGAAAATGATATATATTAAGCGAAAATACTTCGCGCAAATAAATCACATTGGCATTACTCATCAGCCATTTTTTATTCTCTCCTTGTTCCGTCATTTGGCGGCATTTTGCGAATAAATCCATGTGGTCATTTTTCGAAAACCCGGCTTTCGTATACCCCACAAACGATGTCGGATTTTCCGGAACATAAGGAGGGTCCATATATACAAAATCACCCGGCACAATTTGGTCTAATGCAACTTTGTAATCGCAATGGGTAAATATCACATGTTGAACCGCCCGACTTATCTCCATGATATGTCCGCGGTTTACGATTTCGGGATTTTTATAATTCCCATATGGAACATTGAACCCGTTTGGTCCCATACGGAAAACCCCGCGAAAACACGTTTTGTTCAAAAATAAGAACCACGCCGAAGACTCTAAATCTATCTGTTCCAATAAATACAATTCATTGTAATTCTGCCGCGCCCAATAATAATACGATTCTTGCGTTGTTTGTGCTTCGTCTAATGAAACGGGGTTCCGATTTGCCGTTTGATTTATGACATCTATTTTTGCTCCGTGATATTCATTCATAATTTCATCTATGCGATTGCACAACTCTTCGGGTCTTTGCTGAATATCTTTGTATAATTGAATCAGTTGGGCGTTTGCGTCAGATACGAATATATGATCATATACAATTATTTTGCCTTGTTGTATCGCATCGAGAACGCCTAATAATACACTGCCTCCTCCGAGGAAGGGCTCATGATAATTCTGCATTTCTCGCGGGAAATGAGCGAGAACATCTCCTAATATCTGCGTTTTTCCACCCACCCATTTTAAAAAGGGTTTTAGTAATGTTGGCGTAGTTGCGTGTATCATATTGTAATATAGATAATATATTACAATGGGTTTATATATTGTTCGCATCAATTTTTCAATCGCGGCAGTTTTAGCTGCATCTGGTAAAATCCCGCGTAAAGTGTTAATATATGATCAAGTGAAAAATGGCGCTGTTGATAAAATGAAAGATGCGATACATAAAAAGGGGCATACATGGCAGTGGTAAGACCACGCGATTCGCGAAAAGCGACGGAAATATTGTATTCATCCGTTCCATTATCTGACCCCAAATATGCATCCGCGATTTTGTGCCAATTCTCCCCCTTTATCGCGAAAAAATTAATGCTGAACCGCGTATGAATATCGACCAATTCGCTCGCGGAATAATCATTTTCCAAAAAACGGCGGTAATTGTCCATGAAATATACGTGCAATTTGGCGGCTTTTTCGCCACTTTCCCATAATGTTCCGCCATACCCCCCCGCTGGATATTCGAAAACCCCCACTTCTTCCGGTATTAAATGAAATAGATATTGCTGATAATATGCAGCAACGCCATTATTAATCGTATTTGCATATATGATATCGGCGGGCGAATTTTCCATTCTCGTTTTTTCAATAAACATGGGCAACCTTTCTATATCGATAAAAACAATGTCATCGTCGCATTTGATGATGGTATGATTCATATAATGCGCCCCATTATAATGTTGATAATAGTCTTTCCAAGTGTCTTTTGACTCGGGAATCATCAAATAAAATGGGTCCACCTCCGTTTCATAATGGAGAAGGGGGGGATGGCCGTCCACCCGACTCCGGAAATATACCTCGTTTATCGAAAACGCCAATTGTCGGAGTCGCTCTTCGAAAAAAACCGCCGAATTTCGGTATATGACAAGGTTGCCGTTTTTTATTGAAACCCGAAAGTGGACGGGGGTATTTGATATGGGTCGAACAGCGGGGGCATCCGCATATATGAGGGATGCGAATGGATATGGTATTTTCAGTTCGATGCAACTATTTTCATCTTCACAGATTTTAAGATAAAAATAGTCCGGAGGTTGATATATATCGAATTCAAACGCGTTATCCTGTATTTTTATATTTGCTTGCGCGTAATTCGAATCCGGGTATTTTATAGAAGAAATGGATTTCAGATATGCATCATCTCCGGAATTACGGGTATAATTCCAAAAATGCACTTGACTGATATAGTTGCGTTTTATTGCTTCGCGTAAATAATTACAGAGGATTTCCAAATTGGAACGCCGACCCGCAAAGACGGTTAGGATTGTTTCATTCATAATAATCATAGTCACATATTCTTTATGCAACTATTTGGACCTATATATTACAAGGTTCGCTCTAAAATATACAAATATTGGTGTTTGTCTCCCCCACATGATTCGGGGGATAAAACCGCCTTCCCTTTTATTAAAAACCCGCATCGAATGCTCAATTTCAAAATTTCTTCGATAGATTCCATATACAAGACTTGCTCATTTTGGCGGACTGCGCCGCTTATTTTGTCGGTAAATGCTTCTTGTTTTATGATGACGGAATCGCTATCCTTCACGGAACTCGTATTTACAGTATGATTTGCGACATATTTAAAATCCGTGAAATCAATAATGGTATCCGTAATCCGCCGATTTGAATAACTCTGTATATTATCTACAACGAGAGGTCTTCCGGCGGGTATTATAGGACTGTATTTATGTTCATCTACTAAATGCAAAATGAGATAGGCCCCGGTTTCATCCAATAATAACAATTTTTGAAGAATTTGCGTTTATCATTTATTTCATATATTGTATAATACGTGCAGAGTATATGGGTAAACATATTTCTGTCATATAACATTGGATTTAATACATCGCCTACAGAGACCGAAGCCTCAACCGAGGTTGCGTTGGTTAATGCTTTTTCAATCATGGCGGTTGATTTATCGCATCCATAAACTACATATCCAAGGTCGGACAAATATTTGACGGCATGACCCGTTCCGCAACCTATATCTAAAAATGTGCTGTATTTTACCGAAGGTTGCGTCATTTCAATGACTTGTTTCAATTCTGAATTAGACCGTTGTTCGCTCAACATTAATTTGTCATATACATCGACATAAAAACTGTCGTAAATCGCGCCATCTTGCTCTAATACAAACATCGAATTCTGGGTAAATCCTTCTGCTCCGGTGGGAGCTATTAATTGCTTGTATAATACATAAAGGACAAAAACTGTGGCTAAAAAGGTTAAAATAGATATTAGCTTTTTAGAATACATGATTGCAAATAAATTATATATTATATACATGATTTATTTATGTATCTGTATCCGTGTTTTCGGGGAAGGTTGCAGAATATACAATAGTATTTGATCCTATACAATGATTCTTTCGTCTTCTTCTCGACCGGTCGATATTGTGGTAAGTCGATTTAATAAACCGACGGAATGGACCGCCAAATTCCGAGAACAATGTTCCGCGGGTGACAGTATTCATATTTTTGTATATGACAAAGAGAGTTTAACCAATCCATATAATGTTCCTGTAAATAAGGGGAACGAGGCGAGTGTGTATTTGAAACATATTATCGATTTCTATGATGATTTAGCGGAATATACATATTTTATACACGACGAGGAATATTCGTGGCATCATCATGGTTCGGTAATAGACCTATTCAAAGATGCATATGATATATTAAGCGAATCTAGCGAAATCGGGTTTTATAATGTGAATCATTTTGTCATGGGGACAATTTATACCAATATTTACATTCTCGAAATTTTGCAGTGGTATCAAGAATACGTCGAAGAATATATACCATTTGATAATCTGAAATCCGAAGATTTTACTTTGGGGTATAAAGGATCGGCGCAATTTTTGATAAAACGGGAAGCGATTGCGAAATTACCTAAACTCTTTTATGAAAAATTATACACTTGGTTAATCACTACAGATATACCGAGTGAAATCAGTGGTCGATTTTTAGAATGGACGTGGCATATTTTCTTTACATAATAACTATTTATTCTTGCGACCCTGGGAAAAGAGTCGGTTGCACCACGCGCAACTGTTGTCTCGTATGATTTGAAAAAATATTGTTACCTATATTAGCTAAATGATTGGTATTTGTTCCTTCATATTGCGGACGAAGAAACAAATCGGGGTAAGGTTGCGATTCTTGCCTTCCGGCCACCGTGCATGGTTTGTATAAATCGCTTTCGCTGCCGGGAATGTATACGCTTTGCCCAGCACCTTCTTTTTGTAATGCAAAAAACTGGTGACGTAACTGGGATTCTATATTTATATTTCGCAAAAAACCGTCTACTGGTCCTCGTGTAGTTTGCGTAGAGAAAACGCCTTCGGTAGAATATTCTAAATAATTATCCACCGGAGATTTAGGAATTGCACGTCTATCGACGATAGGCATAACTGCGTATTTTGTTGATATAGGACGAGGGTCAAAATTCGGCTGAAGAGCTGTATCACTGTGTATTCGCGAAGAGATCCGGGAGTTTATTTCATCAAGACGTTCATACTGCCCATAAAGAATTCCCGGTATTTCCGGCATAATACCCACTGTTTCAAAAGTAGAAAATGTATTATATGACATTGACATTTTTGCGTTCGGGATTTACAATGTATTTAGAAAAAAATATCACAAATAATATATAATACATGCCTATTGAAAAATATACTAAAACAGATTATGCAAGGTTTCATGCAGAGACCCTCAAAACAATAGAAGACCAATATAAACAAATAAAAGATATTCGTTACAAAATACGAGATAATCAAGCATTGGCAAGAAGACAATTTTCCAATTCTCGAGCAAATATTTACCTTGACCAAAATGTCCCGACAAAACCGATTACTGGTGGAAAAACGAGGCGTAAAAAACAACGTGGTAATGGAAAAACGCGTAAAAGCAGGTCCAGTTCGAAACGTTAAGAAGCCAAAACAATATAAACATATTTCGTAAATTAATACGTAATATGATATCTAACATATTTTTCGCGTTTACACTCGCTCTCCTGGCACACGGACTATCGAATGACCAATGGAGTTTTATTAACCGCGTTTTGAAAAATAAAAACCCGGGGTTCCAAACCGCCCAAATACAGTGTCAAACCAGAAACGTCATATACAACTCATATGAACGGTGGGCAATTCAACAGTCGCATATTTTCAAAGCGTATCACGCCAATGTGTGTCGCAATATTCGCGGAGATGACTTATCCGTATATAGTCGTATAGGACTAAAAAAAGCCGTGCAAAATTACGACCCCGAAAAATGCGGTCTTTTTACCCGATATGCGGATTTTTATGTGAAAGGCGAACTATATCGCGGGGTTAAAAATCTGATTCCCAATACCCAATTGACCGAAGAAGTGTCGTCAATCGAGATAAATGCAGCGAATGAAATAGATACGGTGAGTCATTTTTTGGAAAAATGGATAAAGTTGCGCGAAAATTTGACCGTTTTCGAATACCGCTGTGTAACATACAAATACTCGTTTGATTTCGCGGTAGAAAGGTCGAACGAACAAGTTGCCGAGTTAATGTGTTGTTCGCCAGAACCAGTTCGGTTGGCCGTCAATAACTTAAAATCACAGTTGTCATAGAATAGATGTATATGACGAACGTAATGTGTGTATTTTCCGGTATAATATATATCTATTATCCCACTAATCACATGCATCTTTGTAATGAATGCCTTCAACACGGCACATGTTTTTATCCGAACGACTCTTTTCCGCGGTTTCGTATAAAATATCGCCACTAATCAAATCTTTATACCCGAATTTCTTGCATTGGGAAAATTGAAGACGGCTTTTTTTTTCGTGATGCAATTCTTTCGGAAACGTAATGACGAAATTTTTGCATGTTAAACAAGATGGATACTGTATATTTCGAATGAATGATTCATGTATTAGATGGTTTACATTGGAATAACGTATATTAGATATGCGAAACATTTTGTGATGTGATATGATATCATATACACAAACTTTATGTTTATTGCAGTGATAATACAATATAATTAATGAAATCAATATAGATATTATTTGACATATATATAAAAGAACATGATACGTATTTGCAACGAACCTTATGTAGAGGCGCAACCTTTGTCACATACATTCGATTTCCCCCTTTCCGATTTTCAGAAATATGCGGTCGAGGGATTGTCGGCGGGACACCATGTCTTGGTAACGGCACATACGGGTTCGGGGAAAACACTACCTGCGGAATTTGCCATCCAGCATTTTTGCAACCTCGGTAAAAAGGTGATATATACATCGCCTATTAAAGCATTGTCAAACCAAAAATACTACGAATTCTCGCGGAAATATCCCGGGATAGAATTCGGGCTTTTCACGGGGGACATTAAATTAAATCCATGCGCGCAAGTTTTGATAATGACGACGGAAATATTAATGAACCACTTATATTCATTGACCCATCAGGCAGATAATTGTATAGGATCAAACGCAGAAGTTGTTGAATCGAGCAATATAGGATTACATTTTAATATTGATATTGAATCGGAATTGGGATGTGTTGTATTTGACGAGGTTCATTATATTAACGATAAAGACCGTGGAAACGTGTGGGAACAGACTATTTTAATGTTGCCTTCTCATATACAAATGTTGATGCTTTCCGCAACGATTGACGACGCAGAAGGGTTTGCGAAATGGTGTGCCTCAAAAGACGGGAGTCGCCAGAAAGAAGTCTGGATTGGAAATGGGAGTCGCCAGAAAGAAGTCTGGCTTGGAAACGAGAGTCGCCAGAAAGAAGTCTGGCTTACAGGAACGACAATGCGCGTAGTTCCCCTCACCCACTATTTGTATATGACAACCACAGAATCCATTTTCAAATACATCAAAGATAAAACAATCCAGTCCGATATTCGCCAAAAAACAAATAAACTCATCCCCATCCAAACCCCCGATGGAAAAATCAACGAACAGTCTATACATACCATCAAAACCCTGAAAAACCATTTCACCACCCATAATATATTCATGAAACGCAAACATGTTCTCAACCAACTAACCCAACATCTAAAAGACAATGAAATGCTCCCCGCAATTGCATTCGTCTTCTCTAGGAAAAACGTCGAGATTTGCGCAAAAGAAATAACCACAAATCTTCTGCCATTCGATAGTAAAGTCCCATACACAATTCGAACGGAATGCGAACAAATCCTGAGAAAATTCCCCAATTATCGCGAATATATGGAATTGCCCGAATACGAAGAATTAGTCACTCTATTAGAACGCGGAATAGGGATTCACCATTCGGGTATGATTCCCATTTTCAAAGAAATCGTCGAATTAATGATTTCGAAAAAAAACATCATGCTACTTTTTGCCACCGAATCATTCGCCATTGGACTGGATTGCCCTATAAAAACGGCGATTTTCACCAGCCTCACGAAATACGATGGCCAAGCCCCCCGCTACCTTCATCCACACGAATATACCCAAATGGCGGGGCGGGCGGGGAGACGCGGTATAGATACGGTCGGACATGTTATACATTGCAACAACCTTTTCACCCCCCCCTCTACCACGGAATACAGCAATATACTATGTGGCAAATCGCAGAAATTAGTCTCTAAATTCCACATAAATTACAACGTCGTGACAAACATTATCCGCCAATCGGATGGCAGCAAAAGCACAATCGCGAATTACGTCAATAAAAGCATGTCATATACACAATTCGCGCGAAAAATAGAACAACAAGAAACCGTTGTGACAAAAGCGCGAAGGGCTGCACAAGAAATCGCCGACAATATAGAAAAGAACGGCCGAACCCCACGCGAAGCGTGCGAAAGATGGATTGTATTGGATCAAATGCGGCCCACGTTACAGAATAAAAAACGGAAAGAAGCTGAGCGCGAAATCGATCATATACAAACACAGCACCGGCATTTAATGGAAGATATTGGGCGTATCCGAGAAATGCAAAAAGCCCAGCGCAGTTTGTGGGAAGAAGAGAATTATATCGAGTATTTGCGCGAATATCATATAGGACAAATTGAAGGAGTTTTGAGCGTTCTATTGGCATGCGGATTTATCGAATGCATACAAAGTGAAAATACGAGATTCAGCGAACTGGTGAATGGGACCGACTATTATACATTGACGCGGCTCGGTAAGATGGCGCAAATCACGGAAATCCACGGGTTGGTAATAGCCAATGTATTGGACAAAACGCGCATGTTATCCGGGGTGGAAATACCGAATATAATCAAAATCCTCTCGCTGTTTTGCGATATTAAGGTGGTCGATGAGTTGCGCATTTCGTCGATGAATCCCATAGTCGAAGAATCGGGGATTGCCGCATATGCAAAAATGCTGGAATACGAATTCCGCACAATCGAAGAGCGCGAACAAATGATGGAATTGGATACAGGAATCGATTATGCGCAACCTTTGGTATATGATCTTATAGATATAATAGATGAATGGATACTGGCGGCGGACGAAACCGCGTGTAAACGCTGCATCCAGCGAATGGGTGAAGAAAAGGGGATTTCAATCGGGGATTTTACAAAGGCGATGTTGAAAATCGCGACAGTTGCGAAAGAGATAGGGGGGGTATGCGAGAAACTGGGGGAGATGGATTTATTGCATAGGTTGACTAAAGTAGATGAGGTCATATTAAAGTATATGATCACATCACAGAGTTTGTATGTCTAATATTTATGCTACATTTCCCATATTTTTAGTTAAAGGATAATCTCCTTCTAAAGTTCTCGAAAACTGCCAAACGAGTTTATGCGTAAAATGGAAAATGAGTGCAAATACAATGGCATGGACAAGGGCGACGGTGTATTTGCTGCCGTTTGGCGGCAACCTTAGCAAAATGGCGGGGGTTAGAAGGAAGAAAAGGAGGGCGGTATAAATAGATACTACGTAGTTCATTATATATGATTAGGTATATTTATTTTTTAATTGGGTTGGTTGGCTTTTGTAGGTTACTACGCAGAAGCCATATTTAAAAAACGTGGAAATCCTGACATATATTTATTAAGTGCTGCTTTTGCTGCGGCCCCTGCTGCTATACATTTTGGGTCTGTTGAATCCGGTGAGCAGCGTAGGGGTTTGCTGTAGTCGTAGTTTACACCTGAACCTCCACCCCTTCCTTCAACAAATCCTTCGAGTGACATCGAAAACTGCCAAACGAGTTTATGCGTAAAATGGAAAATGAGGGCAAATACAAGAGCATGGACAATTGCAACCGTGTATTTACTGCCGTTTGGTGGCAACCTTAGCAAAATGGCCGGAGTTAGAAGGAAGAAAAGGAGAGCAGCATAAGCAGTAACGAACCAATTCATTATATATATACTAAACAAAACAAATTGACATAGGCCGTTATCAAAAAACAAAAATCAGCGTATATTGCCTAAATAAAAAATTGATGTAAATTAGAATTGTTATTCTATAATTATAAAATAACAAGTAATCAATGTCATTCAGCGAACAAGAAGAAGAGATTATGTATATGGAAACAAAAGAGAACGACGACAATTCAACCAACTCTTTTATATCAGAATATACAGGAAGCGAATTCATCGAAGAAGAAGATAGCGACGAAGACGAATATGACGAAACCGACGAAATTTTGGACGAAATATATGAATATGAATCCATTTTCGAAGAAGACGTCGAAATGCGCGAAATGTTCATTGCACAAAACCCGAAAAAATTATATATTCTTTCTTCTAAATATTCGCCATCTGACAACTCCAATATTCTAATTTACACAATCAGTATCAACACGTTTTTGAAATATACAACTCATCTACTTTCTAGATTCATTTTCCGATTTTCGGGTATATATTTACACCGAAATCCGCCGATTGAAATTGGAATGTTATATATGAATTATTGCGAACATCCTTTATATCCAGTTACATGTTGTATAATAAAAACATGTTGGATTCGCATTGTGCAGCGTATTTGGAAGAAAATAGTAAAAATCCGGAAGGAAATAATAGAAGAACGTAAAACAATAGCGGCGTTGAAATATAGAGAGATTCATGGATATTGGCCCGCATACATCACATGGCCAACAATACGCGGGGCATTTTATTTGTCATATAGTGATTTATGCAAGTGAATATAGATAGCACAATAGATATGTAGTATATGTTAAATAGATATAATTCCTATTCGTTCAAAAAATGGCATATTTATACCAGTGCTGAAATAAAATGTTCCATTTTATTTCTTCAAGGGTTTAATCGTCTAAAATACGCGGATTTAACGGGGGGCGGACCGAACACGCGTTGAACGTTGACGTCTCGTTTTTCGCGAATCTGAACGAGGGCGTCTCATTTTCTGTGACTGTGTTCGTCTTCTCGATTTGGATGGGGGTTCATTATACTTACTAATATGGCTCAAAAATTGAGCAATTCTTTTTTTTACAGCCAGTTCTTGTTTTTCTATTTTGGGAACAGCAGCGCGTAGTTTTTCTTTGTAGTTATCTTTAAAATTATCCTCGAAACTCTTCTTTCGTTGTTCAATCTCTTTGGGGGATATTTTTCTTTCTTTTTTGTATTTTTCTTCATCTTTTTTTAATAAGATATTCATTTTGTAAGTTAAACCGAAAGACATTATACCCACATCAGAAATTAATAATAGTGTATCTATTATATGAAATAATGCTTCTTGTATTTGCGTTTGTTCATAGTAGACAAATTTTTCTTTCTTTTTAAATGCGGCTACTAATTCAGGGTTACTGTTAAATGATTCGTCTATTTTTTTGTATATAGGATCATCAAAATTGAGGTTTTTGATTATATCTCTTATTTTCTTTAATGGTTCTATTCTCTTATTCGTCATCTCATCAAACTCTTTCAGCCAATGCCATTCTCTTAGTGGGGAAGTGGGTGATGTATTTTTCTGAGTTTTTTTGCCGGGGGTTTGAGTAGGGGTTTTTCCTGGCATTCCTTGTCCTATTCGTAGATAGGCGGTGGTAGTACCCCCCCCACTTTGTCCAATACCAAATAACGTGTTAGTTATAATAGTATACGAGGCTTTGGCAGCTTCCCCTGCAGCTTCCCCCGCAGCTATGGCAGCCCCCGTAACTGCACCAGTAGCAGTAGCAGAAGCAGTATACACATAATTGGCTCCTGTTGCAGCAACAGAAGCGGTAGAAGCTGCTGTATTATATATAGCTGTTCCAGCTGCACCTGGAGCAGCAGCAGCACTGCTATAAATAGTCTCTCCTACATTTTTTATAGCCGCATTTGTTTGATTTCTAGCATATACACCTATAGTTTGAATTGCATCATTAATCGGCTGAATTACACCCACATTGTCAAATTCCTCAAATATAATTCTTGGAACAATCATAATAACATGAGAAAAATTCAAGAGGACAAACATAATTATTCTCAAAAATTGGCCTAACATATTCGCCATTTTTCTCAAAGCAAATATACCCAAAGTATCCAAGAATGATATATCAACTGTAATATTTGGCACGGAAAACTTAATCATTAATGCAATGATGGAACCATAGAAATTAGTAATTGTGATGAACAATAAAGATTCTAACGATAAAGTCACAACTAAATATATTAGCTTGAGAAGTTCGCCCACGTATGGGATTTGTTGTATCAACGGTCTCAACGAATGTGCTATTTTATGTATAGTAGTTGCAAAAAATATGTGCATTTCAATGATAAATATGATGAATTTCTGTATGCATTTTAATAATTGAGTAATATTTACCAACGCGCTTAACCCCGTGCACTCATACGATATCATTTTTTCACCTAATTTGTGTAACCCTGCCATGACTTCGCGATGTAGTTTTTTAACTAAGGATGCGTGGTTATTCTCAGTTACATTAAGAAGTAATTCAGTATTTTCAGTCATGATATTCTGGCTCTCATTCACTGTCGATGATATTTCAACCATATGTGATTGGATTTGTATATTTGACTCAATTAGTTGCCGAATCATGATTTCAATATCGTCAAGTCTTACAGCATTATCTTGTTGTGCATTTCGTAAAGCGAGAGCTTGGCGAGGCACTCTTTCTACTACTGTTTCGTCTCGACGAAAAAGGGGTTCTGGTATTGGTATTGAACGAGATGTAGATTGGCGGGGGACAACAGGTTGAAGGGGGACAACTTGTTGAAGGGGGACAACTTGTTCTCCAAAGTCATTATTTTGCCCCAATGCAGATTCGGCGACAGTATTAAAATTCAACGGTTCTTCTCTATTACTATTTTCACGTGACATAATTATAATATAATATATATTGATATATTATTTCATTCCATGATGTAATGAATACTGGGTTTAGCGCGTAAAATGCATTAAATATAGAAATTGATTTAAATCTCCCAATAATTCATCGCGGATATTTAATAAATCGCTGTCCCGTTTTTTGTCAAATATAATGTCTAAATCCATTAAAAATTCGCGATATTCATGTATTCGCTGTTTAAATGAAAACGTATTTATACTATCTACCAATTCAATCCGATGTTCTATCAAATGAACCCTCGTTTGATTTTTACCCAATAAAACTTCAACGAATTTATCGATATGTTCATTTAATCGTTCGTATAATTCATCCGTCGCTTTATGTTGTCCATAGGACTTCGTATTCCAATGATATATTTTAACCAGATTTAACATCTCCATGAATACGCGGATAATATACGATTTATCTTTTGGTTTCGAATTCCCCCTTTTTGTTTTACGAAACATTTTATTCGGCCTTCGTTTATAAGATTTTCTCATATAGATATATATATAATATTAATATTTCCGAGTGATTATAGCACTATTTTACAAGTAGTAGAGTGTCGATTTCTGATTCAAAGATGACAAAATTGAAACGCTTTTTTTACATAAGGTTATATAAAAATCTTGCATTTATAATGAATCCAATCGACAATGACATCGTTTTTACGCGATATTTATATGTCAAATCGGGTATTCCATATACACTTCAACAAACGTTGAACGAAAAACGAAACTTGGAAGAATCCATTTTCTGGGCATACGAAATGTATTTTTCGGGGTTTGAAGGCGAAATAATGTTATTTTTAGTATCCATCTATATTCCTTATTACTTCAACGACAGTTCGCCGCCTCTCGTAAAATATTCGGAGAAAAAATATAAAGAATGGAAACAGGGCAACGACGAAAGCATACTTGCATCTCTTTTGAAAAATATCATCTATGTGTATAAGAGCCCGGCGGCAAAGAGATTCACTAGTTTGAAAAAAGAAGAATACGAAAAACTCGTCGAGCCCTGCCGAAATGCGACGAATCCCGTGATTCCACCGAACAATATATTAGCCAAAAAATGTTTGTATGGGATCATATACAAATCGTATCCGAGCGATGACCGTTACGACGAACTACTCTCGGCTTTTCGCGAGAATTGGTTATATTATGCGAGCGAAACGCCTATTTGGCTAGAGCGGATAACCCAGTATAAAGGGAAAATTTGTCGGGATGAAAAACGGGTTATTTTTCCCGATGAAAATGTCGAAGATGAATTCTACGAAGTATTCGGATATGAACCAGATGAGCAAAATTTTACGATTTACGAGAAATGCTTGGGCATTCGTTATTTCCAAGATTGAATTTGAAAATGGTGTGAAGGTCACGCCCATCCAGCCACATATTATACTATACATGAGACTCAGAAAAATCAATATCTGTAAGTTTTACTGGGAGATTTGAATCTGGCGATTCTAATACCGGTAAATCTTTTTTTTCATCGGTTGGCATAGGGGGCGGCGTAGGTATTGTAACCAAAACCTTGCGTTTAGTTCTCGACAGTTGAATGAAATGGCGGAAAATATTCGGAATATTTGACACTAGATTCATAACGGAATTATAAGTATAAGACATAATAACCGTGTCTGACACAGTTGCAGATGCATATTGTATAGAATACCACCAATATGGCGGCAAATACAGCATAAATCCGGCCAGAACATCGAATTCTAAAAACTTGATTTTATCTAAATTGGCGTTTTCGCCCTTCGCCCACCCGGGGGAGATAGGTGACCAAAATTCATAACTCTCATAATCATGTATAGGATCTAAATATCGATAACTTTTCCAAGGTGTCATTTTAACATGAATTTTCCCAGTTGTTACATACAAAAATTGGCGATAATTTGTATGATATCGCAATGGGGTATATGAAAGAGGCGACCCTAGCCATAAATCATATTTGGTTTCCGCGATAAATGCCGGCGGTTTTAAATAATCGTCTAGCTCTTTATAATCTTGATATAATCCCGTTTCTTCGATAAAACTTTCATTGCCTTCCGTGAAATAATCCGATTTTTCATTCGTTTTTGTCAAAATATGATAGCTCGAAAAAGATAATGCAACGGGTTCTATCGATTCTTTCGAAATAAAATACTCACTCGACGATTTGACATTTACATCAAACGAACTTTTTTGCAAACATTTGTCGATTGTAATTGGGTTATGAGATAAAAAACGGAATAAAACGGGTTGTTTAAGATCACATACATCTTGCAACCCGGCATTCGAATTATAATCCATCTCATAAATTTCTAAATCTTGGCTTTTCTTTTTTTGCGCAACCACGTGGAGATAAATAATTACAATGACGATAAAAATAAAAAATGTATAGATGAAATCCATTATGAAATCCGTTGAGATTTCATAATGCAAATATGAACATATATTACTCCGAGAAGGGGGAGAGAGGGTAAACGGCCCAGTCGTGCATATCATTCGCAGTGAGAAATAGATTGTATAGGATCTGCCAACGGGGTGAATTTACGAATCTTCTAATTTAGGTGCCAAAAAGAACTTCAGGGTTGCCTCTTCGCCCAAATTATATACAACCTGCAGCGGGAATTGGTCATATAATTTGATTTCGACCTCCTTTGCCAGTTTATTGTATAGGCAAATATAATGGAGATAAGTGAGGCTATATGACAATTGTAAACTCTCCCCCTCGTTAATCGCAAAATTGGTTAAATCGTCGATTTTGATTTCCACCTCCATTTTCCCATTTTCCGGACTTTTCGAATATAGCGCAATTTTCTCCTCGCTACACGTTATTTCCAATGTATCGCCAAACATTTTGAGCTGGTTTATAATTTCTGAAAAATGCCCCGACGGAAGAGAAAATTCGGCTTGGTATTCCATCGATGGAATATTCATCGTTTCCGTGTCCAAATCAATCATGGGTATTTCAAAATGTTTTTCGAATGTGGTGGATGTATGTTGCCCATTCAAAAAATGAAGCGTGAAATTATCGCAGCCATCTGTAGGAATATCAATTTCGATGATTTGTTTTTTATCACGCGAGCATAATATGCGGCCCAATATTGCCGCACTTATGCCGACGGTAGTGCTGGTTGAAACGTCATATACATCAAACCATGCTTTGGGTATTTCGATTTCTACAATTGAAACACGGGAAGAATCCATGGTTTGAATATACATCCTATCATCTGAGAATCGGATATTTATTTGCTCGCTGAAATTTTTTATATATTGAAAAATAGTGGCAAATGTTTCCGATTTTGCTAAATTAGAAATGGTTACCTTCATATATAGAATATATCGCAACCTTTTATGTGTTTTACGAGGGCTATTATTTCCCGATGAACTCGATTTTATTGTATATGTCTTGTTCACAAAACGGGCGTATAATAGACTTGAAATTTTCGAAAAACGAATTCATATTTATTATTCGGATTTTTGATATATTACTTGAATAATCCGATGTGGCAGAAGCCATAAGTTTAAAATCTTCATATTGTTTTTTATATTCACTTATAAAATATGAATAACGTTCTAATGCCGTAGGGGTGATAGTGTTGGCATCTAAAATTAGGGTGAAATTATCCATTTTACTGCATTCGGAAAATGTTTTTATCATATATCCAATGAGCGTCTTGTAATTGTCGGGATTTACATATAATTTAAAAATGAGATAATGGAAAATAATCTCCTTCGTTTCATTATTGACAACAATAGTAGATTGTACGAGAACATCTAAAGGATACTGTGAAGAAATGTATTTAGCGCATTCCTCTTTTTGCGATTTTTTAAAAAAAGTGTTTTTACCCGTTTTTGAATAAAACTCTTCTTGTTTTTGTAGTATTTCTAAAATATTGGGTTTGAAGTCTTCTATATTTTCAGCTAGCATTTCCATATATTATATTTATATGGCTTTTTTTTATAGCATTTTTTACAATATATAATTGTAAAATCGTGAAATAGGGGTTATTCTAGCGAGAATTCCGAAATATCTGGGTTATAGGTGAGTTTTGATGATGTATCTTCTTGTTCCTGTCTTTTTTCTTCTTCTTCTTCTTGTCTTTTTTCTTCGTCTGATACTGATTCAGATACTGTTATCGTGGGGTCTTCTTTCTCACTTGATATATCTTGTTCTTCTTGGCCGTTTGTAAATGTTAATGCCAATGACCTTTCCTCAATCAACATTTTATTCACATCCATCGTATATGATTGCAACTTTAGAATAACATCCTTCAAATCGGTTATTTCTTGAGTAAGAAGAATAAACCGGTTATGATAATCATCCAGTATCTCGTTCACTTCACTCATATTTGGCAATGCGTCGGCTGGTGGAAGCGAGGATGTGGAGGATGATTGTATAGGATATTCTTCGAATCTTACATGAGGTTTAGCAGTATTGTCTTTTGTTTCTTGAAAATGGACTTTTGCTTCTGACATGAATTTTTCGAGAACAACCAAACGTTTATCGACTAAAGCAATGACTTGTGGGAGAGTAAGGCCGCCGGGTTGCGACTGTTGAGAAGAAGAAGGTTGCGACTGTTGGGAGGAGGGTGGCATAGGATTTTTTATAGGATCATTTTGTTGAATTCCGGTTCTTCTTTTTCTAGCTGCTGCAATTGCACTACTCATAATATAATACTATTAGGGTCTTTTTTATACTATTTTTAACGCAAAATATTTTCTGCGTTTATTATATAATATGGACTCTCCCATTAGCGAACCTCCCCCATTATATGACCACTTAGATTATGACCACTTAGATGAACAAAGTAAACAAGGTGTTATCGGTCCCGCTGCCACTTCCGATACCACTTCCGATACCACTTCCGCTGCCACTTCCGCTGCCACTTCCGATACCACTTCCGCTGCCACTTCCGATGCCACTTCCGATACCACTTCCGCTGCCAAAGTTGCGAAGTCTGACGTTGCGAAGTCTGACGTTACTGGTGGTAAATCAAAGAAATCCCGAAAATCAAAGAAATCAAAAAAGTCCCGAAAAACAAGAAAGTCCAGAAAATCAAAAAAGTCCAGAAAAACAAGAAGAAATAAATCTCATAAAAAAAGAACATAAAACGATAGCGATATAATTCATCATACCAGAACATGTCGAGTGCAATTGGAATTGATTTAGGAACAACATATTCTTGTGTAGCCGTTTGGACAAACGGAAGAGTTGAAGTTATTGCGAATGAACAAGGTAATCGGACAACTGCATCATACGTATCATTCACAAAGGATGAACGTTTAATTGGAGATGCAGCAAAATCTGCTGTAAGTCAAAATCCGTCAAATACCGTATTCGACGCGAAACGTCTTATCGGACAAAAATTCAGTGACCCGAATGTTCAATCCGATATGAAACATTTCACATACAAAGTTGTAAACCAAGATGAAAAACCATATATTGAAGTCGAATACAAAGAAGAAACCAAACGATTCGCCCCCGAGGAAATCAGTTCAATGATTCTAGGAAAAATGAAAGAAATCGCCGAATCGTATTTGGGACATGAGGTAAAAGAGGCAGTCATTACCGTTCCGGCATATTTCAATGATTCTCAAAGACAAGCCACAAAAGACGCGGGTGCAATTGCAGGACTAAATGTTCTTCGTATTATAAATGAACCCACTGCCGCAGCTATTGCGTATGGTCTCGATAAAGCGGGTTCGTCAAAAGAGAGAAATGTTTTGATATTTGACTGTGGAGGAGGAACATTCGACGTATCCATTCTAACCATCGACGATTCCATTTTCGAGGTCAAAGCTACTGCGGGAGATACACACTTGGGCGGCGAAGATTTCGATACCCTTTTGGTCGAATATTTCGCCGAAGAATTCAAACGAAAGAATAAACAAGATTTAAAAACAAATAAACGGTCGCTTAGACGATTGAGAACGGCATGCGAAACCGCCAAACGCACATTATCGAGCGCCACTGTAGCTACTATAGAAATCGACAGCTTATTCGAAGGAATTGATTTCTCCACAACTATCACACGCGCCAAATTCGAAAATCTCTGTGACAAATTATTCGAAAAAACAATGGAACCCGTCGAACAAGTCTTGCGCGATTCTAAAATGGCGAAATCCGATATTCACGATGTTGTCCTCGTCGGAGGAAGCACCCGAATTCCTAAAATCCAGCAGCTACTTTCCGACTTTTTCAACGGCAAAGAATTATGCAAAACAATCAACCCCGACGAATGTGTCGCATATGGCGCAGCCGTTCAAGCCGCCATTTTAAGCGGGGTTAAAGACAGCAAAATCGAAGACTTACTCCTTCTTGATGTCTGCCCGCTCAGTTTAGGGTTAGAAACCGCGGGGGGTGTTATGACAAAGGTTATCCACCGAAATTCCACTATACCCATCAAAAAATCACAAACATTCTCCACCTATCAAGACAACCAACCAGGTGTTCTTATACAAGTATTCGAGGGAGAACGCGCAATGACAAAAGACAATACCCTATTAGGTAAATTTCAGTTAGATGGTATTCAAGCAATGCCGCGCGGTCAACCCCAAATAGAGATTGTATATGATCTAGATGTAAATGGTATTTTAAATATTACGGCATCGGAAAAATCCACAGGCAAAGCCAATAATATTGTCATTACAAACGATAAGGGAAGACTCAGTAAAGAAGACATTGACAGAATGGTAGAGGAAGCCGAGAGATATAAACAGGAAGACGAAGAAGCGAAAGAGCGTATTGACGCAAAGAACGAGTTAGAAACACAAATATACACCATTCGAACTGGAGTAGAGAAAAGCGAAAAAATGACGGAAGAAGATAAAACGGCATTAAACGGGCTCATTGAAGAAACCGATTCGTGGCTGTCGGCCGGGGTTGGAATGACATATACAAAACTCGATTACACGGGCAAATTAGAAAGTTTGACCAAGGCGTATAATGAAGCATTGCAGCGTGTTGGCGAGACCCCGCCTTCATCTAATGGAATGCCTAGCAATATGAGTAAAGAAGATTTGGAAGAAATGATGAAGAAAATGGGCAAGGAAACGCCAGCTCCGCAATCGGAATTTACTCCGTCGATTGAAGAGGTCGATTAAGATAGAGGTATTTGATTGCCTCTATCTCTCACTTTTGGAATAAAATAATAGCACCACACTAAAATGCCAAATATAGATATAATAATAATAATATTATACGATTTATTGTATGAAGTGTAAAAACCCGTGTCTGTCGTGTTCATTTTATGTATATATAACAATATACATAAAAGACAAAACACTCTCATTTTCGACAATCTATTTTATATGCTGATATTATAACAACAATGGATATTTTGCAAGAAACGAAAGATGTATCGCGGAAAACATTTTTTAGTCATGTTTTTTCAACGACAGAAGAAGGAAAAGCCGAACTTTTAAATGTGGTTCAATATGCGAGTCTCGGTGTTATTCCAATTGTCATTCTAAATAAATTAATCCAGCGATTTATTCCCGAAGCGGACCCAGATAGCTCTACTTTAGAGATTTTAGCCGAAATATTTATTCAGCTCATTGTAATGTTTTGCGGTATTATTCTCATTCACCGTATTATATCATACATACCTACATATAGTGGATTCAAATACGAAAATCTGGTCTTGACAAATGTTATTCTGGCATTTTTAATTTTGGTGTTAAGTATCCAAACAAAATTGGGAATTAAAGTGAATATTTTAGTAGATAGAATATATGATCTATGGGAAGGAACCGGCAGTAGCTCACAAAAAGCCAATGTTAAATCTCGAAATGGCGTCGTTTCAAATGGGAATCATATGCCAAGTCAAGCAGACCATTTAGATAATAGTTTTGTGCAAAATGACATGTTTCCACCGGCGCCTATTGTAACGGCAAAATCGCCGAATAATACGTATGATACAATGATGCGAGGTGGTGGCGGTGGTGGTGGAGGTGGAGGTGGAGGCGGAGCCGACTATGGTGGATATATGGGACCAATGGCGGCAAATGGCATTTTGGGAGGCGCTTTTGGGTCGGCTTTTTGATTATTCCAGTCTACCACTGGGGCAAAACATTCTATGTTGAACCCTTTATTTAGTCTATTTTGTTGAATAAGAACCACGTCATTGGAATATGGCAAAGATGAAGGAAATGACTCATAAAAGACTCATAAAATAGAACATTTTATCTATGAAAAGGGTATAAATTGATTATATGTAAATATATAATGGACATCTTAAATTCGCAAATATGCAAAAATATTATTGTGGATATTATTATAATAACTAATGTTTGGTATATATGGAGTAATCCTACATACAAAATAGTTTTTAGCATAGGATTTTCTGGATACTGTACATAAAAAAATATTTTTGAAAAATAGTATACATCTTTCGTTTGTTCCTCGAGCTCCCTCCACAATGGCGACGGCCTACACTCATTTTCGGAGGCGCTTTTGTTTGCCTGCTTCTTGTGGTCCCGCCCACACATTGTTTTGGAACTATGCGGATTTGTTAGTATTTTTCGGGTTTATATTATATTATATTATATAGACCAGACCCCTTTTTCTATATAATAACATTATGTCTTCTCTCTTAATTCGACCGGATTTCATATTCTCATATTGGATATTCGCGTGGGCGATTATTTATTATATTTATCAATCCTATTTTCCCGATGAAATAAAAATTGCGTATTCGGGATTCGCCAAATATGGCAACCCCAAGGTTGCGCTTTATTGTGCATTTTTCGAAAATCTATGTGCTTTGGTTTATCTCTTTGTAAAAAACACAAAATGGTTTATTATCGCAAAATACATTTTCACCATTGTAATTCTCAAGGTCATCCCATTGTATTTATTAGAACCATACAAAATGAATCTACCCAATGATTTGTATATTACATGTTTATTAGGACTTTTGTATAAAGTATATTTGTCATTCTTCGGCGAAACCATTGCGAATGTATATACAAAAATAAACACTTCTATTTCGTTGGATAAAAATCAAACGCCGTTGGAGTATTATTTTTTCGGAAATAAAGAGAGGAATCAAATATAATCACATTTTTCGACTTGCCAACTTCCGTTTTCCAATACTGTTATCTTGAATGGTTTTCCACATCCGAAAATTGCCCCGTTTTTTACAAATTCTTCGCATGTTTCTCTCGATGAATGCGGGTCGATTTGTTCCCCCGTTGATATGTTTATTGCATGACGGAAAATACAACAATTGAGTTCTTGGACAATTACGAATTCATCGCAATTCGGACATATCACTATTTTTTCCATTTCTATAGTTACTCTTTATTTTCTAGATGGTGTATATGAAAATAAACAATTCTATTTAGTGGTTACTACTTTTAGAATTCGAAAAAAATAAACCCTTCGTCCGTAAATAATATATCCTCATATATTACAATATATCAAGATATGCCGCGGAAGGATAAACGATTTTCGAGATGTCGCGGAAAATCGCAAGTAAATTGCAAAACCGACCCCATTTGCAATTATACAAATGGACAGAAATATAAGTATTGCAGATTATCCCATAAATATGTATTGGATCAAACAGATGGACGTCCTATACATAAACAGACAAATGATAAGATATATACACCATCATCGACCGACCGCGAAAGTCAAATCCCCGCATCTGTCAATAACAATATCACTTACAAAAAAAGAATAGCTAAATTCATGCGCCAAACTAAATTCAAACGACAATCGGTGTTTCTCAATAAAAGATGCCCCGATTCCGACCTCTGTCTTGTATTCGGCAATGAACGCAATAAAATAAAAGAATTCTTCGGCAATTTCAACCAACTAGAATTCATAAAACCTCCGATTCAGCGCATTGGACCCCCCTCCAGCAATGGGTTTGTTCATAAAATACATTATAAAAGAGAAAAATACAATGCATATGCCATCCTGAAATCATGTATGAGTCCTTCGTCTGATAATTTAGCATATGAATATTTTGTAGGACAGCAGATAAACAGTTTCAAATCGCGATTCCCCAATTTTGTCGAAACATATGCACTATATTCATACCCATCTGACGCATCATGGGAACATGTCAAAAATACGAATAAAATAAACACAAATGTATTATTCGGGAAAGATGGGTTAAACTTAATCACAAATGGAAACGTATACGATGAACCCATTCTCAAGAAATCGTGCGTAGAATCCAAATATTTGTCAGTATTGATTGAAAATATAAAAAATGCGAGTTCGCTTAGTGATGTGCTGGTAGAACCAGTTTTTTGGAATTATCATCTTATTGCAGTATTATTTCAAATATATGCATTATTACACACGCTAAAAAATGTGTTTACACACTATGATTTACACACAGGAAACGTATTACTTTCCGAATTTGATGCGAATTCATATATCGAAATTGTGTATCATATATCCGATAGTAAAAAGGTTGCGTTTAATAGTATGTATATTGCAAAAATCATAGATTACGGAAGATGTTTTATCCCAGAATCGAAAAATATTTATACAAAAATATGCAAAATCAAAGAGTGTGACCCGAATTGTGGGTATGATGTGGGATATAGCTTTTTGTCAAATGATGGAACGCTTCAAGATTCTTATTATATAAGGTCGCAGAAAAATAATCATAGCCACGATTTGCGTCTTTTAAATATTTATAAAAATATAATAAAACATATCCCTGAGTTAAAAAAATTCGCCGATATAAAAAGGATAATCCATAAAGTTACTTATAAACAAAAATATGGAACGCCGCATTCAAACACAAATGGATATCCGAAAAAAGTGAAAACGGTTACAGATGCATTTCTCGAATTTTTAGCAATCATTGAAACGCCCGAATTTCAACAAAAGAATACACTCTTTTATCAAGGGAAAACAAAATTAGGAAGTATGCATATTTATTTATATGATGAAATACAGATGCGATTTGCTGATGCAACTATATAATATATATAACATTATATAATATAATATGATGAATCAAAATTCTTCTACATCAAATAAAACGAGGGGAAACACGACAAACGGGAAAAAATGCAGTGAAAGTAACGGGAATTGCCGCACACAAAAGACGGTGACAAACACGATGACAAATACAATTGATACATATGATAATGATGCATTTATGAAAGGGTTTGTAGAAGATTTGAAACGATTGAGTCCACAATATAAAGACATTATCAAGAATGAAGTCGAACCACCCAAAATTCCGGAAAATAGAAAAACCAATCGTTCATCGCCGAAAAATAAAATAAGAAAATTTCTTACGAATGCTATTTTAAATCGTCGAACTGAAAAAAAGAACAGGGCGAAAACCACAATCGGGAGATTCATGCGAAATACAACGGTTCGACGTAGGTCTACATTTCTGAATGATGCAAAAAATTGCAATGATGCAGATTTTTGTCTTACATTTGGGATTGAACGCAATAAAATAAAGGATTTTTTCGGCAACTTTCAGCGGTTGACATATATAAAACCGCCTATATTACGGGTGGGCGCAGAATCGAAAAACGGATTTATATTTAAAATACATTATAATCGCGATAAATTCAACGCATTTGCAATCCTCAAATCGTCATTGCGAGAAAGGTCGGACAATTTGGCGTATGAGTATTTTGTAGGGCAAGAATTAAATGCGTATAAAACTCAATTCCCGAATTTAGTTGAAACTTATGCATTATACAAATATAAGAATGAAGAGACATGGGCTACAGTAAACGATTTGGGAAAAGTTGATAAAAACTTTTTATTTGACGGACTTCAGATGATTACAAATGGTAATATAGTTGAACCGGAAATTATTCGAGAATCATGCGTAAATTCCAAGTATTTGGCTATTCTCGTGGAAAATATCAAAAAATCGCCCACATTCGAACAACATTTATCGAGTCGCGCAACCTTTTGGACGAATCATCTGATATATATATTATTTCAGGTTTATGCGCTACTTCATAGCATACGCGATGAATTCACTCATTATGATTTACATGCTAGAAATGTTCTCATTTACGAACCTAGCAAATTCCAATATTTGCAATATATATATCATTTATCTCCAACGAGGGGTGATATCGTCGCATTCAATTCTAGATATATTGCAAAAATCGTTGATTATGGTCGTTCATTTATCAAGGGGAACAATGATTCTGATACAAAATCGAATAAAATTCTTAATATGGTATGTGATACGAATGAATGCGGAAAAGACAGTTCAAACCGATGCGGCGGCGAAAGAGGGTATGGATTATTAAATCCCCCGGGGTTCAAAAATCTATTTCGCGTAACTCACATACATTCGGGTAGTGTAAATAATAGTCACGATTTAAGATTAATGGCTATTATTAAATATTATTATGAAAATAGCACCTTTGCTATAAAAAATGATGTCATAAAAAGTTTACTTGAAAAAATTGAAATTAAAAAAGAAGGAAATGCGCATAATCCCGCCATTGGATATCCAAGCAAAATAAATAATGTAAGTGATGCGTTTTTTCATTTGAAAGATGCGATAAACAACCCCGCCCTTTTTGACAAAAATAATAAATATTACGACACCCATGGAATGGCAAAAATTGGAACTTTACATATTTATTTATATGGCAATAAACCGATGAAATTTGAACGAGGGGTATAAGTCTCCATTATTCTTCTACAATACACTTGAATCTATCATCTCTGATATATCCAGGTTTGCAATGTTTTACGCATTTTTGTGTTTTGCGGTTATATTCATATTTTTCGGGACATCGTCTATTTGTTTTATATACAATTTTGTCCCTATTACTTCGCGAGAGAGTAAGATTTTTATGTGACAATATTTGGATTTTCTTTTTAATTAATTCTCCGTTAGAGTTTCCATCCACCAAAACATGATTTTTGAATTCTTTGTGCATGCGTTTTAATACGCCATTTGATTCCAATATTTCTTCATATGCGAAAATGGCATCTTCAATTAAATACCGGTCATTTAAATTAGGAGTTATTAATTTATACGCAAAATCTTGTAAATCTTTATATAATGATTGGTCTAATACATGGCGGATATTTTCAACCAAATAATACATACTAATACCTAGACCATACCCGTCCACCGTTTTAAAACACCGTTCCGAGATTTCATGATATTTTTCGGGCTTCATGCCGTGAATACAGAATTTATAAAAATCATTGAAATACTTTTTGATGAATTCTTCTTTATTCGTTTTTGGTAAAATGAATGAGAAAAGTGTTCGTATAGACTTTGTATTTTTCGTTTTTATATTTTTATTTAAACTATTCACGATTTCTTTATAAAAATCGATTTTTGTTGTATTGGAGGATTTTGTAAAATGGGCGTATTTGTCCGAATTCATAAATTGGATTTCTAGTGGATAGGACCAATGCGGTTTTTTTGCTAACCAAAAACTGGAATTATGGATACTTTGCATCGTTTTTTTGAAAGATTGCATTAAACCAAAATCGATATAATTCATACGATTTTCCGATTGGTCATATAGAATATTTTGCGGTTTTACATCATGCTGAATAATATCGTGCTTTAAAAATAGTTGAGCCCCGATTAACATTCGATGAAATTCTGCTAAAAATTTGTCTATTTTTTGAATATTTGCATGCGTCTTTGACCATTTCGCCGAATCATCTGCGAATTTTTCTAAATTAATACCTCCATATCGCATTACTAGTAATGAATACTCTTTTATATTGGAAATGATTTTCTTACCATTATTACACCTATTAATGGCTCTTATATTTTCTAAATTTGTTTCGGTTTTACATTTTACGGGAAACCCTAGGAAAAAGTCCGAATGTATATCTGCTTTTGCAATTTTGGCGTATTCTTTTAATTCGATTTCCGCTTCAGTGTCCAACATTATCTTGGATATTTTGTTTTTATATTTCATATGTGGCAGGTTTTTACACGTAATACTTGGACGATGAACGCAACCATATGTTCCTTCTCCAATTACATTTATTTTTGGCATTGGGTATTTATATTATATTTCGATTTTATTACTTGCGAATAATTGATTGGCCTTATAATTTGTCTATTGATTGCAACAATTCCATTTTTTTCATTGATTGTTCGAATGCATTTTGTCTATCTTTTTCTAAATTGGCATATAAATATTCTGTTTTGGGCGATTCTTCGTTCTTTTTGATTTGTTTGTATATTTCATTAATTTTACCAATCACATTTTGTATGATATCTTTCTTTGAAATCATTTCAATGTCTATTTGAACGCTTTCCGTTATTAATGCAACCGCAAAATACAATAAATATCTCCGTTTTTTGGCCGCAGCAGTAGTATATTTAATACAAAATAATTGCAAAATGGATTGAGCTATTTTTTCCAATAAAGGTGACGAAAAATTCGACATGAAAATCCCGTCCCAGATAAGCCATATAATATCACGCTGGGATTTTGCATCTACGGGAATATCCGAACGCCGTTCGCAATATACGGCTTCTTTCCGTTTTTTACATATAATATCAAACTCTATCACCCATTCTATCCAGTAACAAGCAGTTAACATGTTTTTCCGGGACAGTTCAAACACAAATTCATTTAATGCGATGAATAATTCTTTGGGATCTTCTTTCTGGAAAATAGCGGTGGCATAATTTGGACTAGGCGCTTTGAATCTTTCCGACATTTGTGTCATATCAAATTCTTCTTCTCTGTTTATTTTCACGGGTTCGAAACTGTGTTTTTTATTCGAAGTTGCGAGGACGCTAATGACCTCGGCAAACAATTGCCGGATTTTCCCATTATTTCGCAAATGCAACTCAGTGACATATTGGCCTTTTGTCATGATATCGCGAAAGATGGCATAACGCCGTTCTAAATATATTACCAATTTGGGATTTCCTAAATGAATATATTTGCCCATATAATGCAAAATGATTTCCCATAAATCCATATAATGTCCAGCGGCGACTAATTCCGCCCCCCAATAACATGCCGGTTCGATTTTCCCCTTTTTCAAATTTTCAATGAGGGCCTCCTTTACATCGGTTTTTTTATATTTGGAAAAAGAGATGATTCGAAAATCTTCCATTGAACGAATATCATTTATTTCGCTGTTTTCCGGAACAGAATTAGACATTTACAATATATTATACTCATCCAAAGAAATAATACTCGGTTTACCCGGACGCCGAGATTGCAGAAAATACGTAGGAATTAGATAAAAAATATGCCCCTCAAATTGTATATGAACAATCAAATAATTAACTTATCTCCTAAAAAACAAATTGTTGTGGTAAAAGGGTGGGAAGGGTTTGCCGATAGACTCCAAGTATTATCGCATTGTATCGAATATTGTAAAAAAACGGGCGCGACGATTTGTGTCGATTGGCGCGATTGCATGTGGGGACAGTCGACCGAAGATTTCCACGATTATTTCAAAATCATTGGTATTCCGTCTATTCCAATAACTGGACTTCTTGATCATATACAATCCATTTCTTCGACCCCTTCGGAATTGGAAAATGCGCAACCTTGCGAACACGGGCCCACAACCGCCGGGGGCGGTGTGAAAATATTCCCGCCGGCATGGACGGTCGAAACTCTTTTATCAGAGCCGTGCGAATTATTCCATTTCCCCGATTACGAGAATGAAATTATTATGAGTCTTTTGAAAATATGCGCGGAATATGATATTTTAGTGCATAATGGCAAGGGGGAACGGACATATCACAGCAGCAATCTTATAAATAATATCCGATTTCAAAGTAATGTATGTGATCATATACAACATCGTTTATTAGAGTTGCCGAAAGATTATACCGCTATTCATCTGCGAGGGACTGACCGGCTAATTGGCGAAACAATGAATGACTGTATTGCAAATACAATAAATAATGTATATGTCGAATATGAGGGACTGGATTCTTTTGATAAACAGCGGGTGTTTATTGTGACGGATATGGATGAATTACGGAATGAAATATTAGCCCGAATACCGAATGCCGAATACTTACCGAATGCTAAAGTCGCAGCATTGCCGAAAAATAGCAAAAAAGGGCGACATATGTTGCAGCCAAATGCACTTGAATATTATGGAATAAAAAAAAGTGATTTAATATTAGATGCTCTCACGGATTTTATGATTTTATGTTTATCCGATACGATAATATCGAATCAACCCAAAAGTCTTTTTTATGAAATGGCGGATTTAATACGCAAATATGGCGGAAACAAAGGCAAAGGGGCTTGGTTAGGTGGCGCGCGAAGCGCGGGAAGGAATGATGTATATGATCATATATGAATTTCTTACTCTGTAATAATACGCGGAATCACATTTATTGTCTGCAGTTCTTGCGCCATCAATTTAAACGAATACGGGATTTCCACCTTGGCAAAATCCGTTTTATTCTCGCACGTTTTACATGAATGTATCGTGAAATCCGCATTTGAATACATCCGCGAAGCATTTCCATCATTGTATGACGCAACCATACCGCATTTACGACATACATGAACACTGTATTTATCAGATACATCATACAACCTCTCGCGGCAAAACCGCGACATACCATGTGCAATCAGAACATCGCGTTCCATTTCACCTACACGGAATCCACCGTCTTTACTCCTTCCTTCCGCAGGTTGTCGCGTCAGATTCACCATTGGCCCAATTGACCGCGAATGTTGTTTGTCATTCACCATATGTTTCAATCTTTGGTAAAATACTGGACCCATAAATATATTAACCCCCAACTGTTCCCCCGTTAATCCATTATACAACAATTCGTTTCCGTAACTCTCATATCCCACTTTTTGCAATTCTTGTGATATGGTCTTCACATCGAGGTTGCCGAAACACGTTCCATCGCCAAACATTCCTATTTGCAGAAGCACTTTACCTAAAAGCGTCTCTTTCAATTGCGCGATTGTCATGCGCGAAGGAATTGCATGAGGATTGATAATAATATCGGGTCGTATGCCATCTTTCGTAAATGGCATATCACATTCCGGGATGATATTACCTATCGTTCCTTTTTGCCCATGGCGACTGGATACTTTATCCCCAATCACGGGTTTGCGCGTTGTGCGGATGGTGACTTTCCCGAAATTATATCCGTCCCCATTTCGCCCCGTATAATTGCGGTGAATATATGACGGCTCCGTTGTTCGAAATGTTTTCGATTGGTCCTCGTATTTGATATGGGTAGTGGGGTCATTTCGATTCTCTTTAATAGGGATGACTTTCGCGATAATAATGTCGCGATTTTCCACGAGAGAATCTTTCGGAATAAATCCGTCTTCCCCCGTTTTCTCATAGTTGCCGAATTTGATTCCGCGCGTCTTCGTTTTGTCGGGTTTGCAGCGAATGATTTCATCGCGTATAATGTTTTTATCTTCATCCTTCTCCGTATGGAAGACCGTGACTTGGAAAAGTCCGCGGTCGATTGAGCCCTTGTTGATTAATACACTATCTTCTTGATTATATCCCGTATGCGTCATAATCGCCACATGGATTTGGCATCCCGACGGCGTCTCATTCGCTTTGACAAAATCCATGATTCGCGTTTCGACTAGAGGTTTAGTAGGATGATTCAATATATAACCCGTCTTGTCCATACGTTTATCGAAATTCGTCGCATAAATACCGATGGCTTGTTTTCCCATTGCACAATTCGAACTCGCAATACCATGTGTGGTAATAAACGAATGATTTTCCGATTCAACTTCAATGTCGGAAATGAACCCATCGGGTTCTGAAGTAATAGATTGTATAGGATCAAATATCATGACAAATTTGGAGGAGTCAAATGGTAACGAACTGGACGGTAACGATGTATCATCAGCAGTAGCAATGCAGGTATATGATCCTATACACAATTTCGTGTTTTTATTGTTGCGAATTGGCGCGATTGATTTCAACATATCATCTACCGTCCGCCAACCATTATTCGTCATAAATTTGTGATTACTTGTCGCCCGAATTTCTTTATTGGAAACCGTTGTTATCCTATATATTGGATATTCATTCGGTCTCACAAATTGATTCACCACGCGCGTTGTAGAAATTTCGAATGTTTCTGGATGAAAACATAATACCTCGTCCCCTATTTTCACGTCTTTTATAGGGTTTTTCTCTCCATTCGCCATCCAAACGAGTTCATCCGGGTGCAAACATTGGTATGTATTACGGGGAGCTTGGTTATGTTCAGAGAATGGAACGCCCGATGCCAAAATCCCCAAGATGGTGCTAGGATGGATTTCAATATGGGTGAACTGAGTATTTGTATCTGACCCATGGAGATAACCATCTTTGGTATGCATCGCAATCATTGCAAGATTCTGTTCATCGGGGTCAATATATTCCACAACAGATTCTTCTAATTTGCAATTCGTGAGTAAATCATTCCAACTGAGTTCTCCGCACTCTAACTGGTCGATAATTTCTTTCGTTATGAGAGCACGGTTATTGCGAACGCGCAAAAGAGGACGGGTTAATCGTCCGGCGTCATTGCAAATACGGATTTCCAATAGACGGAAGTCGAACGTGATGGAGGTATAGATGTTTATGATCCCGCGGTATTTCCGGTCTTTCATCGATTCGTATAATTCAATCGGGGTTTCCGTGATTCCAACCCATGACCCATTGACAAATACTTTGACTTTATTTGCGAAACAAACGTCGGGTGCGTCAACCGGTATTATATAGGGCTCGACATATTCATATAAGGAATTGGGGTTTGATTTTATCGTGAGATGACACAAATAACTGATATTTTTCACCACGCCAATGGATTGTCCTTCCGGGGTTTCAAATGGGCAGAGAAATCCATATGTAGTTCCGTGTAATTTGCGGGGGGCGATGAGTTCGCCGCTCTTTTCAAGCGGTGTATTTATGCGGCGCAAATGACTGATGGTGGCTAGTTTTGTTAAGCGATTGAGAACTTGGGCAACCCCCGCTTTACTGCTATTTGCATTTTTAATACTGAAATCTCCGGTTGCCAATGCGCGATTGATACCATTTTCTATCGTGGTTGGTTTCAATATTTTGTATGCATTTGTCATATTGAAGATATTCGCATAATCTTCCGTAGAACGCCAAGGACCCGAATTTATTTCCCGCGTAATCTGTTTCTGCATTTCTTTGCATAATTTATTGAAATAGTTGCGAAAAAGATTATTCAGCAACATTCCCGTTGTTTCAATGCGCTTGTTCAGATACGAATCTCGGTCATCGGGTGGAAGATACCCCAAACTCGTTTGAATAAGCTTGTTCGCCATATATCCGAGCAGATAGAGTTTTTGTTTTTTCGTTTTGCAGTGGGGGAATAGGTCATTCGCCAAAACTTCGCACGCGAATTCGCGTTTTTTGCGCATTCCCATTTCACGCGTCATATTGATGGGCATGTATGTGACATAAGACGTGATATGTGCCAATGCTTGCTCTTCCACCATATATTTATTGGAATCAATCACAGAAGCTTCCAAACATTTCAATATTTTTTCGCGATTTGTGTCTTCTGTGTCTAATACAATATATTCGCAAATTTCTCGGTCACTTGTCACGCCTAATGCACGGAAAAGGGCGAATAGTTCAATGGGTTGTTTAATCCGGGGGATTGAAATATAGAGTGGATTGCCTAGTCCAACCATTTTACTGGCAATCATCATTTCAATCTGTTTAGGCGAAATGCATTTGTTATCGGGGACGGATTTGATTTCGGCATACCAATTCCATTTCGTTGTATTTTTCCCGTCAAAACAATATATGCGGTTTTCTGCCGCGCGCTCTTGGCCTAATACTGTCTTTTCCGAACCTTTGATAATGAAATAGCCGCCGCAATCCATCGTGCATTCTCCTGTATATGCGGGCGAAATGTGTCGATTCTGCGTAAGAATGCAAATGGAGGATTTCAACATGATTGGCATTTTTCCAATATTGATTTTGGGCAATACTTTTTTGATGATTCGAGGCGTATCCATCGATTCGGTATTTCGCACAATATATTCAATGTGTATATCGACCGTCATGGTAGACGCATATGTAAAATTCCGGAGTTTGGCCTCCTCTGGCAGCATCAGTTTCGTCGCCCCATTGTTTTCGTGAATCGTCGGGGGATACAATTTGAAATTCTCGAAATTGATACTGGCTTCCAATATATATTTGTCGTGTTCCGCAATATAATCATTTTCCGAATGAATAATGACCGGATTGAATTGTTTGATCGTTTTAGGCAGCTGTTGGTCGATGAAATTGTTGTATGATTCAATTTGATGGCGAACAAGACGGGCTAAATGCTGTCCGGCAAAATACGATTCGATAATTGTGTATGGTTCTTCGTTGTAGTCTCCGACATGACCTAGAATCGTGGTTTTGAGTTTTTCCATTTTATGGTGAATTGCGTCGGTTATTTCCATGGGGATTTCTTCATCCGAAATGATAGATTGATATTCGGCCATTGACATTTTTTCGATTTTATCACATACATCGTTTATCGTGTCTTCGACCCCGGCGTCGACATCGTCTATGAGATTTCTTGACCCGTTTTTGTTGATTTCTTTAACCGATGCGGCTGCTCGATCTTGCTTATTTGGTTTACGCGATTTTCGAATGGTCGGTGGATTATTCGATGCCGTAGGCAAAGAAGGCGGTATAGTAGTTGGGACAGGTTTACTTCTCGGTTTTCGCGATGATTTTGGGATGGAATTCTTCAATTCAGTAGATGCAATCATTATTTCACTCATTATACTTGCTTGTTGCATCTATGGATTAATATTTTAATGGAATCAATTTTTTATATTCTTTCGACTATATATCATGTGTGAAAAATAATTATATTTGTATATTGTATAATAAAAAATGAGCAAAACCAACCTTTTTTATTCTATTATGGTGTTTTACGCATTATTGGCGTATGTGATTTTCCCCGTTGCGTTTTTTTATCATAAAAGCACATTGCAGAGTGCGGGCAATGGGTTTGTGGTGGGTAGTTTGATTTCAGTGATATTATGGGTCACATACGGGTCAACAATGATTTAGACTATTGCGTAATCATGAGTTAGGGTCGGAGGTTGCGATTTATATATTACAAGTATAAGGTGTAACTGTTTATTTATTTTATGTAGAATAAATAAACAAATGTCTGAACGAAAACTCTTAAATATAAACCTTGATTTATTCAAAATCCCGGATAAAACTCGTAAAAAAAATCCCAAAAAACCGAAAAATGAAATGCCCAAAATAAAAATGAATATTGGACGTAATAATGTAAAATCGATTCGTCAAAAAGTGATGAAACTTATTCGACAAAGACAGCAAGACGATTATACGAAAATTTTCAGTGAAAAAAACGACAGGGCATCTCAGCCAATCATTCAATCAGACGCAGTCGATAAAATAAAATCGCAACTTGCCGAATCTGTTGATTTTTTGTCATCTTTAGCGAAAAAAGAGAGTGTTCCGTTAAATAAAACGCTTAAAAATAGTGTATTTGATTCTCCTCCATTTGATTCTCCTCCATTTGATTCTCCTCCTGTGTCATTGGAATTACCGAATGTATTTGACGAGATATCAACGATTGGAATGCCATTAATTGTTCCCACCCAAATCAAATTGCCCGTATATGCACCAATTCAAGAACCTCCTCATGGTTGCATGAAATATGGCGGGAAGAAACCCACCTTCCGGAATTGGGTTACTCAAAAAAACCTAGATATGCCTATGTCTATGCCTATAAATGCATCCTCGTCAGCAGTTATAACAATACCTACAAAACCCCCTTCCAACATCGAAGAATGGCGGAAAAAACATCGAGGGGGGGCGGCAAACCAAGATTCTCTCCGCAGTGAAATTCATTTAAAAAAGGAAAAATATAAATTGAAAACCGCGGATGAAAAAAAACAGAACCACAAACTGCGACAATATAAACGCCGCAAAATATTCAAACGAACATATAAAATCGGGAGACATAAAACACGACCCCAAATTGGCGTATTAGTTTCGAATCGCACGATACGGAACAATATCACAACCCAATGCCAACTGTTGAAACAAACCCCTATTCAAGACGTGAAAAAAGCACTCATTAAAAAAGGGTTGATAAAGATTGGCACATTAGCACCGAATGAAGTATTGCGAAAAATGTATGAAACCGTATCGATGGTATGTGGCGAAGTTCAGAACCATAATTCGGAGAATATGCTGTATAATTACATTCACGGGGCTTGAATGCATATGAAAAAGAATATACAAATATAATATACGAAGTAATATATAATCAAAAAAACAAATGTATGGTGCAATTATCGGATTTTATTCTGGTTATTATTTTAGTCGATTGATATTTGATAACAATGACCATATTTTCATTGCAACCATTGCATCAACAACAGTGGGTGCATTGCTGTATTGATTGTATATGATCCTATACTCAATTTTATCCAAGGTTGCCGATATTTCAAAAATGATATATATCATTATCAAGTGATTATCCAGATAGTCCGAATAATTGTCGAAACCTTTCCGACAAAAAAGAATATAAATATTATATGTGATTATATATAGTATTTACGCAACCTTTTTCGCAAGCGAACCCCACCAACAAATGAAACGCACCAACTCTATCGCCGCATCCAAAGACGAAGAAATTAAAATCCACGATGATTATGCCGCCGAACACGCGAAAATGGTCGCCGAATATGGCGCAAACACAGTTCTCGCATATCAAAATGGACTCTTTTATGAAATATACGGATTAAAAGACCCCCAAACGGGGGCTATCGACCCCCCCATGTTGCAAGATATTGCCACAAAATGCCAACTCGCCATCGCCCCCGGCAAAATGGATTTGCAAAAAAACAAACAAATCATATTTGCCGGATTCACCGTCAGCACAATGGATAAATTCATCCCGATGATTATCGCCTTTGGATACACAGTTGTCATATATAATCAAGAAGCCAAAGACCCCAATAATCCCGCCAAAAACAAGAAATATAAAAGGTCATTCGACTCCGTCTATTCCGCGGGGACATATATCACACATCAAATCGATTCCGCCCCGCAAATGACGAATAATATCATGTGTCTTTGGCTAGATACATTCACCAGTATCCGGGATAAGACAAACACCAAGATTGTGTATGGGATCGCAACGGCAAATACATTTACGGGAGAGTCGACTATTTTCGAGCATTCGGCGCCGTTTTTGATGAATCCCGCAACCTTCGATGAATTAGAGCGCAATGTATCGGTCATTTCACCGAGTGAAGTCATCGTCATTTCGTCCCTTACGCCGCTGAATACGCAAAAAATACTGCAATATAGTGGTATAAGATCAAATACATCTATTTCTATCCTCTATTCGACGGATGATGCGACACCCGCGAAAAAACGCGAATTGGTCGCCAATTGCCAAAAACAGACATATATACAGAAAATCCTCGCCACTTATTTCTGCGAAGACGCATTTTTCACGTGTAAAGAGTTCTCCGAAAACATTTATGCCACGTATTCATTCTGTTTTTTACTGCATTTCATGAAAGAGCGCAACCCCGATTTAGTCCGCAAAATCGCCATCCCCCTTTTCCACAACACGAGTTATCGCGTCATTCTGGGGAATCATACACTCAAACAAATCAATATTATTTCCGACGGGGGCGAAAACGGGGTCTATACAGACACCCAGAAGTATGCATCACTCACCAATTTGACGAATAAATGCATATCTGCAATGGGTCGCCGCAAATTCGCCATCCAATTGGCGAATCCCACCTTCGAAGAAGGTTGGCTGAATGATGAGTATAGGATCACGGCGGTTATTCTCGAATCTCCCCATTTAATCGATATGATACGGATGAAGTTGCAGCAAATCCGCGATTTGGAAAAGATTCTCCGCCAAATTGTTTTGAAGAAGATATTCCCCGATTCCATTTTCCATTTTTACAAAAGCATTCAAAAAATCCAACATATTCACTGGGAATTAAAAGCGCACGAGGAAATCGTCAATTATTTGTGTCGCGATTTTTCGGGGATTTCGTTAACAACCATCGATGATATGTGTATAGAATTACTCGGGTTTTTGGAAAGCCATTTTTATTTGGAAAAATGCAAAGACGTCGTCTCCACAACAACATTCGAAGAAACGATTATCCCCCCCAAAATATCCGATACATTAGATACCGTATTTGCCAAATACAAGTCCTCCGTTTTCCGATACACCAATATACAAAGTGCGATGAATTCACTTATCCGCAATTCGGGGACTTCCGGCGACGATTCCACCACTTTTGTGAAAATATACGAAACGGAAAAATCGGGGAAAAGTCTGCAAATTACCACCAAACGCGCAAGCATTTTGCAGAAACTATTACAAGGAATGGAACGGCTTATTATTACGAATGAATTCTCCATCCCCGTTTCCGATATAAAAATCGCAACCTTGACATCATCCACTAGCGAAATCAAAAGCCCGCAAATCGCCGAATTAGAGCGAATAATGCGAGATAGCAAATTAGAATTAAACGACGAAATCGCGAAGGCATATGCCCAAAATATTAAGAACTTGGAGAATAAGTTCCACAGTAAGATTGAGTATATGATCAAATACATCTCCTCTGCGGATATCCTTCAATGTAAAGGTCATATCGCAAAGTTATACAAATATTGTCGCCCGCAAATCTCGCCGGGGTCGAACGCGTATGTTAATACGGTAGGGTTGCGACATCCCCTCATAGAACACATCCAGCAAAATGAAATATATGTTACAAACGACATCGAACTGGGTTCGTCCACAAAAGGCGTATTGTTGTATGGGACAAATGCAGTGGGGAAAACCAGTTTCATCCGCGCACTCGGGATGACTATTATTATGGCGCAAGCCGGTCTCTATGTTCCGGCGGATGAATTCATATACAAACCTTATACCGCTATTTACTCCCGAATAATAGGCAACGATAATCTTTTCAAGGGCCTTTCCACATTTGCCGTTGAAATGAGTGAACTCCGCGTCATTCTCAAACACGCCGACCGTAATAGCTTGGTATTAGGCGACGAATTATGTTCGGGGACGGAGATGGAGTCAGCGTTGGCGATTTTCACCGCGGGGTTAATGAATCTATATGACAAAAACGCAACCTTTTTATTCGCCACGCATTTCCACGAAATATTGAAATATGACGAAATCAAAGTGCTTCTCGAAAGCAGTCTAGCGGTAAAACATATGGCGGTTCATTATGATAGGGAGAGCAAAGTGTTGGTATATGATCGAAAGTTGCGGGATGGTCCGGGGAACCGAATGTATGGGCTAGAAGTGTGTAAATCCCTTTATCTAGATGCGGCGTTTTTGGATATGGCTCATCAAATCCGGAATAAATATCATCCGGAAAATCGGGGAGAATTGGAAAATGGGTTGTCGAAATATAATGCGTCGAAGATTCGCGGAATTTGCGAAATATGTATGGAATCGATGGGGGAAGAGATACATCATTTGAGTCCGCAGAAAAATGCGGATGCAAATGGATTTATAGGACATTTTCATAAGAATCATCCCGCGAATTTAGCGAATATTTGCGAAAAATGTCATTTAAGTATACACAAAACAGATAGTAATGTATCTGACAAAACTCGGAAAAAAACGAATGGAGGATATAAAATACTGTGATTGTGATAATGTAAAAAAAATACCTTGCTGGAGCAGAGAGCAATCTCCACCCCAGTAAGGTATTTTTCAAACAATAAGCGAAAATCGTTCAAACTCATTATATCTTCATTATATCTTTACACATTTCTAAATTTCTAAAAATCATTCAATCTTCAAAACACTTTATTTTAATCCGCCCCACATATACAGTTCGTTTTCATTCTCTTTTTCGTATTCAGTTGGTTCTTGAAATCCATCATCTTCGTCGTCATCGTCATCGTCTTCTCTCTCTTCGCCGTCTTCATATTCTCGTAGTTCTTCAATACAGAAAGGTGTGTCATCTTCGGCTAATGCGCATTCGTATTCCTGGACCCACCAATCTAGTTCTGGGTTTACTTTGGAAAAGTCGTGAGGAGCAACATCAAACGCCGGCCAGTTTTCGAGAATTTGTTCGACATTTTGGCAGAGAGAATTTATTTCCGCTTTATCTTCAAATTCCAATCCATTGTTTAAAGAACGAGTTTTTTCTAGAAGCGCTGAAATGGCGTCGTACATATAGTCTTTATGTTCGATTGTCCCAGGTGTCGGTTCCAATCGTCGTAAAGGCAAATCATACCTATAATTTTCATCTTGTATCGTTCCAGCCATGGGGAGCGGTCTTTTTAAAGACGAAGCAGTTGGAACAAACCCTTCTGTAAAAGTCATTCCAAAACAATAATCTTCCATTGTTTCTCGTTTAATACCAGGACCACGAACAGGTGGAAAGTCGTCGTGACTCACGGATGACATACGACCAACACTTTGTGCTCGGGTGGCGAGACAGAAAGATGGAAACCGAGAGAGAGCAGCAGCAGCAGAATCTGCGTAAATACCATCTTTCTCGCATTCGTCGTAATCCGCTTGGTCGAGGTCGTCGTTGACTCCCCATACATCCCAAGGTTCACCCAATATTTCAGGGGCGGAATAAGACATATTATCGCACGAACCTCCTCTCTTTATATATAAAGAGGGTTCGACTGACATGAAAGATGGTATTTTACACGCACATCCTGGTGTCATATGGTGGCAAGAAACGCTACGAGTTGCAAGAGATTTTGGAATGCTCATTTTTTACTAAAACCGATGCATTAGATTGTATAAAAAAAAAGTAAATCAATTTTATGTTATAAATCAAATATTTTTGTATAATTTATTACTATATATAATGGATTATTAGAAAGATTTTATTGGAAATAATATATATATGACGCGTAACGAACCAAACGGCCATGTTCTCATATATACAATGATTGTTTCAGACTCATCTTGTGTGATTTGTGCAGATGAACTTTCAACAAGTATATTTGATATGTCCAATATAATAATAAATAATAGCCATACCGTTATAGGAAATGGATATACCATTCATACAAGTCAAGGGACAGATGCTTCAAATGCATCTGTTGAAAATATTATATACAATATGACAGATGATAGTGGAATACAAATATGTATAACGGAAAAAATCACTTCATTCCAGAACTAATATAATTGATTGTGTATTGTTTGGTTACGCGGAACAATGATGATATGATATCATCGGGATTCGGTTTGAAAAAAAATGGTTCATAGCAAATTGCATATCTTTGCAAGGGGACGCTATCTTCCATTATTATTTTTTGTTTATTTTCCATTTTTATTTTTGTTTTTTATTTGTTTTTTATTTGTTTTTTATTTGTTTTTTGTTTGTTTTTTATTTGTTTTTTGTTTGTTTTTTATTTGTTTTTTGTTTGTTTTTTATTTGTTTTTTTTTTGTTTTTTATTTGTTTTTTATTTGTTTTTTTTTTGTTTTTTTTTTGTTTTTTTTTTTTTTTTTTTTTTTTTTTTTTTTTTTTTTTTTTTTTTTTTTGTTTTTTTTTTTTTTTTTTTTTTTTTTTTATTTGTTTTTTATTTGTTTTTTATTTGTTTTTTATTTGTTTTTCAATTTTTATTTTTTATACCTGTTTGTTTTTGTTTTTTATTTGTTTTTATACCTGTTTGTTTTTGTTTTTTGTTTGTTTTTTATTTTTTTATTTTTGTTTTTATACCTGTTTGTTTTGTTTTATTTTTCGCGGAGACGCCTGTTTGTTTGTTTTAGTTTTCATCGTCAAATAAGCAATACCCCACATATTCGTTCTCT